>Ga0256407_10013283_pt1 | contig 11032 bp, 7 predicted proteins | sample RumenRJG_04DNA_FD_193489 | JGI IMG/M metagenome (GOLD analysis project Ga0256407, IMG submission 193489) | Bovine rumen microbial communities from Lethbridge, Alberta, Canada - RJG_04 | ecosystem: Host-associated > Mammals > Digestive system > Stomach > Rumen | place: Canada: Alberta | collected... | reverse complement strand
AGCCTGCTGCAGGTGGTAGCCGATATATCCCTGTGTCATCGCCCCACATTCGGGGAAGGGCATGAGCGGTGTGCCGCTGCCGTTGTTGGCCGAATACTCGAAGGCGAGGTTCACCATGCCCACCTGCGGACCGTTGCCGTGTCCGATGACCACGTCGTAGCCCTCCTCGACGAGGTCGACGATGGTCGAAGCCGTGTTCTTGACGAGTTCCAATTGCTCTTGGGGAGTCTTGCCGAGGGCATTACCTCCGAGAGCGATTACAAGACGCTTTCTCATTTTTCCTGGTATTTTTAGAAAAAGAAGGAGTTCAGGAGCTTAGGAGTTCAGGAGTTCAGACATTTGTCTGTTTCCTGTTCATTTGGTTGTAGGGAACAAAAGCATTGTCTGAACTCCTGAACTCCCGAACTCCTGAACTACAATATAGAAATGTTTATTTCAGCGTTGCGAACATCACGGCCTTGATGGTGTGCATGCGGTTCTCAGCTTCGTCGAACACTTTCGACTGCTTCGAGCGGAACACCTTGTCGGTCACTTCCATTTCCTTCAGTCCGAACTTCTCGTAGATGTCCTTACCGATGGTTGTCTCCAGGTCGTGGAACGAAGGCAGACAGTGGAGGAAGATAGCATTCTCGTTGGCATTGGCCATCACGGCGTCGTTCACCTGATAGGGGCTGAGCAGCTTGATGCGCTGTTCCCAGAGCTCAGGAGCCTCACCCATCGACACCCAGATGTCGGTATAGATGACGTCGGCGTTCTTCGTGCCTTCCTTGACATCGTCGGTCAGCGTGATGGTGCAGCCATTCTCCTTGGCAATCTCACGGCAGGTGGCCACGAGCTTCTCGTCGGGCATGTTCTCTTTCGGTCCGCAAGCCACGAAGTTGATGCCGAGCTTAGCCGAGACGACCATGAGCGAATTGGCCACGTTGTTACGTGCATCGCCCATGAAGACCATCTTCAGGCCTTTATAGTAGCCGAAGTTCTCTTCGATGGTCAGCACGTCGGCAAGCATCTGCGTGGGATGGAAGTCGGTGGTCAGACCGTTCCACACGGGCACACCGGCATACTTGGCGAGGTCTTCGACGATCTGCTGGTCGAAGCCGCGATATTCGATACCGTCGAACATGCGTCCAAGCACCTTGGCAGTGTCTTCAAGCGACTCTTTCTTACCCATCTGCGACGAACCAGGATCGAGGTAGGTGACACCCATACCGAGGTCGTTGCCAGCCACTTCGAACGAGCAGCGAGTGCGTGTAGACGTTTTCTCGAACAACAGCACGATGTTCTTACCTGTGAGATACTTGTGCGGTGTGTTTGTGCGCTTAAGGTGTTTGAAGTCCTTAGCGAGTTCGAGCAAATACTGGATTTCCTCTGTGGAGAAGTCGAGCAATTTCAAGAAACTTCTTCCTGATAAACTTCTTGGCATAATTGTTTGTTTTGTTATTAAGGTGAATATTTTAGATATTTAATTGTCAATTATCAATTATCAATTCAAATGAGTGCCACTTCGTCGCTGTTGACGATGCGCTCGCAATAGTGGCAGCGCAGGATGTGCTTATCGGCGTCGACGACATGGAAGTGGGTGTGCATGGGCTCGTTGTTCGAGATGCACTTGGGGTTGTTGCACTTGACGATGTCGATGAGGTCTTCTGCCAGCTCCACCTTGTGCTTCTTGACCACCTCATAGTCGTGGATGATGTTCACCACGGCGTTGGGAGCGATGACGGCGATGCGGTTGAGTGTCTCTTCGGGGATGTCGACATCGGCAATCTTGATGATGCCTTTTCGCTTCATGCTGCCACTGTCGAGGTTGTTACCGATAGTGACGCTGTTCTGCATTTTATCGAGTCCCAACAGGTTGACCACCTTGAACAGCGAGTTGCAAGGAATATGGTCTATCACGATGCCGTTGCACAGAGCGGCCACGGCCATTTCTTTCTTATTGTTCTTCATTGAAAAATTATAACGATTGTAACGATTATAACGATTGTAACGTATAACGATTGTAACGATTGTAACGATATTACTTAGATACCGAGGGCGCGGCAGATGAGTGCCTGGCGGGCATAGAGACCGTTGCGAGCCTGCTCGAAATAGTAGGCCTGCGGTGTATCGTCGACATCCTGAGCTATCTCAGTGACTCGTGGCAGCGGATGCAGCACGCGCATATTGGGCTTGCAGCCCTTGAGCATCGAAGCGGTGAGGGTGTAGACATTCTTCACGCGCTCGTATTCCATGAGGTCGCTGAAGCGCTCGCGCTGTACGCGTGTCATGTAGAGGATGTCCGTCTGGTTGATGATGCGCTCGCTGAACTCTGTTGTCTCTTCGTATTCGATGTCGAGCTTGCGGCAGTAGGCCTTGTATTGCTCCGGCATACGCAGCTCGTTGCAAGCCACGAACTTGAAGCGCGGCTTGAAGAAGTGCATGGCTTCGAGCAGCGAGTGGACGGTACGGCCGTACTTCAGGTCGCCCACCATGGTGATGGTGAGGTTCTCGAGCGTTCCCTGTGTCTGATAGATGGTGTAGAGGTCGAGCATCGTCTGCGTGGGATGCTGGTTCGACCCGTCGCCGGCATTGATGATAGGCACCTTCGACACCTCGCTGGCGTAGCGTGCTGCACCCTCCAAGGGATGACGCATAACGATGAGGTCGGCATAGTTGCTTACCATCATGATGGTGTCTTTGAGGGTCTCGCCTTTCGACTGGCTGCTGGTCGAAGCGTCGCTGAATCCGATGACGCGCCCCCCGAGTCGGTTGACGGCCGTCTCGAAGCTCAGTCGAGTGCGAGTAGAGGGTTCAAAAAACAACGACCCCACCACCTTTCCTTCAAGGATACGCTGGTTGGGGTTCTGCTCAAACTCTTTTGCCCGACGTAGGAGCTTGATGATCTCCTCTTTTGTCAGGTCTGTGATAGAAATTAAATTGCGGTTCTGCATACTTTAGTTGTTTTTGGAAAATCCGCTTTTGCAGATTCGCGTGCAAAGATACTCAGAATCCTGCTTTTTTCGTCAGGAAAGGCACACAAAAAAAGTTAAATGCAGAAAAATAATTCCTATCCAGTTGTTCGCCGCGCAAAATACCTTTATAAATATGCAGGCTCTCAATATTTGAACGAACTGCCTCCGAGGAACTCTCTGAGGAGCGACGTGGGCGGTATCTCGTTGTTGGGGATAGGGCGAATGTAGCGCAGGAACTTGCGCAGTCGGTAAGCCTCGGCATATTCCTGCACCTCCTCCGGCACTTCTTCGAGCAGGGGCAGGGCCTGTTCGCGCAGCACGGCGAGCTCGAAGAGCATGGCCGTGTTGAACATCGCGTTTGCATTCTCCTGGAAGGGGAATATCCAGCGGTTCTCTCCGGCACGCACGCTGGCCCAGCGGCGGATGGTCTCCTGTGCGCTGACGCCACGATACTTATGGTCGCGCACGATGCGTCGGAGCAGCCGGTTGTCGGTTGTCGGGATGTAGTTGTGGTTGTCAAGGAGGATGGTTGTCAGCGCCGATGCATAGATGCGATAGATCTGCTGCTGCGGGATATGTGCCGTAAGTTCGGGATTGAGGGCGTGGATGCCCTCCACGACGAGCACCTCTCCAGGCTGTAGCCGCAGCTTCCGTCCACTCCGTTCGCTCTCGCCTTTATAGAAGTTGTACTTCGGCAGTTCCACCTCTTCGCCTCTGAGCAGGGCGTTCATCTGCTGGTTGAGTAGGTCGAGGTTGAGCGAGTGGAGATGTTCGAAGTCGTAGTCGCCCTTTGCGTCGCGCGGTGTCTGCTCGCGATTGACGAAGTAGTCGTCGAGCGAGATGCCCACGGGCTTGATGCCGTTGGTGAGCAGCTGCACGTTGAGCCGTTTGCAGGTGGTTGTCTTTCCGCTCGACGACGGTCCTGCAATCAGCACGATACGTGTCTCCTTGCGCGAGGCGATGTCTTCGGCAATCTGTGCTATCTTCTTCTCCTGCAGGGCCTCGCTCACCTGTATGAGGAGCGAGCTGTCGCCACGGTCGACGGCCTCGTTCAGGTCGCCGATGGTTCTGATGCCCAGGATGTCCTGCCAGCGGTGGTGTTCCTTGAAGATGCTGAACATCTTGTCCTGGTGGGTCATCTCTCCCAGCTCCGACGGATGTTCCATCGAGGGGATGCGGAGCAGCAGTCCGTCGTGGTATTTCTCCAGTCCGAAGAGGTACACCTGCCGCGTGTTGGTGAGCAGCGAACCGTAGTAGTAGTCCTTATAGCCGTCGATGTCGTAGTAGATGGTGTTGAGTCTTCCGGCACTGCTGAAGAGCTTCACCTTGGAGAGTTCTCCCGTCTGTCGGAACATGTTGACCACCTCGTCGGTGGATGCTTCGTAGCGATGGATGGGCAGTGCCTTGTTGACGATGCGCTGCATACGCTTGCGGATGAGCCCCACGTCGTCGAGCGTGACGGGACGCCCCATCTGCACGTCAACATAATAGCCGTTTGACACGGGTATGTCGATGCTGACCTGCACGCGCTTGCATGCTGCCGGAACGGGCGCCTCGCCCTGTGGCGGCAGGTTGGTCGGTTCGTCGTAGAGCTCGTGGAGTGCCTTGCAGAGGATGAAAAAGAGCGTGCGCGTATAGGCACGGTTGCCCGATGGCGAGGAGATGTCGAGAAACTCCACCTGCTTCGGACGGTAGATACGGTAGTGCATCCCCTCTACCTTATTATTAACGCGTGCGCTGAAAGGGCCATACTTCATCTTCAGTCCTGTCAGGGGGAAAACCTCCTCCAGGGTCATACCGATGGGAACCTCTACCTCCGTGCCGTTGTTGAGGCAGGTCAAAGTCACTGTCTTTTCCATTCTTGCTATAAGGTTTTTAGAGGGTGTACCCCCCTGTCGTCGGGGTACACCCTCCCAGATTATTGTCTTGAAAGGCTGCTGCAGGAGTTCTGCTATGCGCTCATCTCCTCGAATGTCTTCTTGATGATGGCTATAGCCTCCTTGATTTCGGCCTCGTTGATGCAGAGCGGCGGAGCGAAGCGGATGATATCGTCGTGCGTCGGCTTGGCCAGCAGTCCGTTCTCCTTCATCTTCAGACAGATGTCCCACGCCGTCTTGTCGCCGATGGGCTTCGTCACGTTGGCGTTGAGCAGACCTCGACCACGCACCTGTACGATGAAGGGCGAGTTGATCTTCATCACCTCTTCGCGGAAGATCCGGCCCATCTTCTCAGCGTTCTCCGTGAGGTGCTCGTCGACAACCACCTTCAGGGCTTCCATGGCCACGCGGGCAGCAAGCGGGAATCCGCCGAACGTCGAACCGTGCTCGCCGGGCTTGATGTTCAGCATGATGTCGTCATCGGCCAGACAAGCCGAAACGGGCAGCACACCGCCGCCAAGGGCTTTGCCGAGGATGACGATGTCGGCACGGATACCGTCGTGCTGGTGGCAGAGCATCTTACCCGTACGGGCGATACCCGTCTGCACCTCGTCTGCGATGAACAGCACATTGTGCTTCTTGCAGAGGTCGTAGCACTGCTTCAGATAGCCGTCGTCGGGTACGAAGACGCCAGCCTCGCCCTGGATAGGTTCGGCAATAAAGCCGCACACCTCGTCGCCATATTGGTTGAGTGCCTCTTCGAGGGCCTTCACGTCGTTATAGGGAATGCGGATGAAGCCTGGTGTGAGCGGTCCGTAGTTCTCGAACGACGAGGGGTCGTTGCTCATCGTGATGACCGTCACGGTACGTCCGTGGAAGTTGCCTTCGCAGCAGATAATCTTGATCTTGTCGTTAGGAATACCCTTCTTCACGGCACCCCAGCGGCGAGCCAGCTTCAGGGCTGTCTCCACGCCCTCGGCACCGGTGTTCATGGGCAGCACGCGGTCGTAGCCGAAGAAGTCGTGCATGAACTTCTCATACTCGCAGAACGGCTCGCTGTAGAAAGCGCGCGAGGTGAGGCAGAGCTGGTCGGCCTGATCTTTCAGGGCCTTGACGATGCGTGGGTGGCAGTGACCCTGGTTGACGGCAGAGTAAGACGAGAGGAAGTCGAAATACTTCTTTCCCTCAACATCCCAGACATAGATGCCCTTACCTTTGTTCAGTACTACTGGCAGCGGATGATAGTTGTGCGCACCATACTTCTCCTCCAGCTCCATGAGTTGCTGGCTACGTGTTTGATTCGTGTTTTGCATGTCTCGAGTTTGTTTAATTGTTTTGAGTAATAGATGAATAATATGTGAATTGTTTTGCAAAGATAATGGTTTTATTTTGAAACGCAAACAAAATCCTCAAAAAAAATAACAAAAAAACATCGAAGCCCCTTTTCGAGGCTTCGATATTATCAATTGTCAATTATCAATTATCAATTATCAATTATCAATTCTCCTGCGCCACCAAGTCGATGTAGAAGAGGTTGACCGACTTGTTCTTCGTCAGTTCGTGTGTTCCAGCTTCTATGTCGATGGTTATCTTGTTGGCCGAATCAGAATAAGCCGTGCCGTCCACCTTGATGCTTGCCTGCTCCGACGGACCGAAATAGAGCGTCATCTGCATTGGCACGGAGGTCTCAAACTTCACGCTGGTGTCTTTCTCCATCTTCAGGCATTCGCTATAGGTGACACCACCGACGGTGATGGAACCTTTGCTGTTGGAATAGTTGCCCGAGATGGTGAACGAGGGGTTAGAGCATTGCATGCCCGTGAAGTGGCAGTTGGTGCTGGCGGAAATAACGCCTCCCTGCGGATTGGGGTCGTCCGGATTGTCGGGATTATCAGGGTTGTCCGGATTGTCGGGTGTCGTTGTCTCCTCGCCGAAGAAGCCAACGAACTTCGACTGGTAGCCATCGATGGCGGCTGCCAAAGCGTTGTTGATCTCGAAGTCCTCGTCGTCAGCAGCGTTGTTGAACGTCCACTGCAGGTCACCGTGACCGATGCGTCCTGCTCCCGTCCATCCCATGACCAATGCCGGCACGTCGTAAGCCTCATCGACGCTATAGGGGTACATCAGCTGCGGGTCGGTGTCGAAGTTGTTATACTTGTTTCCGCCTATGAGCGATACCACCGTCGAAGGCACCTGCTCATCGCGCGAAGATGCCTCGTAGTAGTCGAACGATGTCGGGTTGTCGGCGTAGGTGATGGGGGTGAAGTTGCTCGACTTGCCCTTCTCCGTGATGAGGTTGCCGAAAGCCTTCACCATTCCGCCGTCCTCGCCCGAGAAGGTGCCGTCGCCCTTGGCATCGGTGCCCTGCAGCGAGATCATGACGGGGTCTTTGGTATGGCGGAAATAGTTGTTCTCAACGAAGACGCTCGATCCCGTAGTGGCTCCCACGCCGTATTTGGCGCAGCCGTCGAAGTAGTTGTTCCAGATGTGTACCGACATTGTCCGCACGCGGGCATGGCGTGAGTCGCTGTGGTCGAACCAGTTGTGGTCGTAGCTGATGAAGTTGGGTCCCGACTCACTCTTCATGCCGCACATCGAACTCTTGCCTGTGTCCCAGAAGTGGTTGGCCGAGATGGTGACATATTTCGAATCAGCCTTAGCGTCGATGGCTCCGTCGCCCTTGGCCTTGTCGCCCGACCCCTTCTTGCCGTAGAACATATCGTTGTGGTGAATCCAGATGTTCGCATTGTCCGTGTCGAGCGATACGCCGTCGTCCTTATAGCGCAGGAAGCCGAGGTTGCGCACCTCTACGCTCTTGCAGTTACGGATGAGGAATCCGAAGCCCTTGATGACGGCATCGTCGCCGATGCCCTCGAAGGTGATGTTCATGGGCCAGTCGGCCTTGTTGCCTTTTATCTCAAGGCCAATCTCCGAGCTCTGCAACTCGTCCATGTCGGCATCGCTCACCGTTCCGACGAAGCGGATGGCCAGCGGTGTTGTCACCTGCACCTTGTTCTCGTAGGCATCAACGATGGTCTGCAGGCCCGTGAATGTTCCCGACGAGAGCTGTGCCTGCACGGTCTTGGCCGTCTTGGCCGTGACGTAGATCACCTCGGCTCCTTCCTTCAGCGTGCCGTCGTCGTTGTAGGCTCCCACACCGCTGAGGTTCTTATGGGCAAAACCGACACGACTGTAGTTGACGACGCTGATGTTCTTAGCCTCGTTGGCAGCCGCCTCGTTCTCCGTCGTCTCAGGGGTTGCCCCTTCCTCGGCAGTTGCTGCCATGAGGGGCACCACCTTGATGTCATACGTTCCGGCCATCAGTCCTACCACGTCGGCACGGCCATAGTCGCCATAGTTGCGCACCAGCTGGGCATCAATCTTTGTGTAGTCTACATACTGTCCGCCGCGCACATAGACGTTGTAGGCCACGGCATCGGCGTAGGGTTCAAACTTCACGTAGGCTGTTTCCATCCATCCCTTCGCTTCGGTGATGACCACACGGCCCTCTTCGTTCTCCACTTCACCTTCCTGGTCGACGGCTGTCGCCTTGGCGAAGGCCAGTTGTGCTATCTGCTTGGTGTAGCTGTCGGTCCATTGTCCGTCTTTGTCAGCGACGTTGAGCGTGCCTGTTTCTTCGTCGAAAGCAATGTCCAGCAGATTGTCTGTGTTATAGTAAAGCGCATCACCATCATTGGTAATGAGCACCGCCTGGTTCTTTGCCAGGTTCTTTGCCACGTTGTGCAGGTCGCTTTGCGGCTGTTCCTCTTCCCCACCCTGTTCTGTGGCTTCAGAGACGGTGATAGAGAAGATGTTCATCGAACCCTGCGACGAAGCAAAGCTCACGTCGCCGTCGGCCGACACCGTCGCCTTGCCCTCTTGTGTCGTTGCGCTGTTGGCTGCCGTGAAGCCTTCTGCGGCAGTGAGGTTGGTCAGTTTGTCGAAGGTCGTCGCGTTCTCGCCCGTCGAGGCACAGACCACCGTCACCACCTGTCCTTTCTTCAGTCCGGGGATGATGACCGAGATATTCTTTCCAGCCAGCTGCAGACGCTTGTTGACGTCAATCCTGATTTTCTTCGCGTCGGCACCCGAGATAGAGAGTCCCTTTGCCAGGTCCAGCTCGACGCCTTCAGCCTTGATGGCTCCCTCGATGGCTTTCTTGCTCTCATATCGGTCTTTGTCGGCCGTATAGCTCCAGTTGTCGGTGTCGGCAGCGAGGTGAGCCACGTCGCTCTCGCTCGTTGTGGTGAAGTCCCACTTCGTCTGAGCCTGCAATGCGATGCAGGTCATCATCAAGATACATGCCAATGCTATCTTCTTCATATCCGTGCCTCCTTATTTGATAATGATTTTACGTCCGTTCTGAATGTAGATGCCCTTGCGTATCGAGGGTGCGGAGGTGCGTGGGTGCGAAGGTGCGAGATTACTGTCATGCACTTTATTACTAATCTCGTACCCCCGTACCTTCGTACCCTCGTACCCTCGACATACCAGTCGTCCCTGCAGGTCGTAGAGGGCACCTTGCCATTCTTCATCCTTCATTCTTAGATTTTCATTCGTCACACCAGTAGGGATAGGATCGGCTTCGTAGGCGAAGCTGATGTTCACATCGGCCATGTCGGTCTCAACGACACCGGCATCGCTAAACTCCAGGATGGCATTGTCAGCCTCGAAAGTGATTCTGACGAGACTTCCCTCGACGGGTTCACCAGCAATGGTCACCGTCGGTTTGTTGTCGGCCACGGCCTGCAATGCGCAAGCCAAGAGGCACAGTGTAAATAAGCGAATTGTTTTCATTGTTCGTTTGTCAGTAGGATTATTTTTTGCAAAATTACGAATATTATTGCAAACAAACCGCTTTTTTAGCACTATAATCCACGCAATCGTTTGAGCAACTATTCCGACAGCCACTGGTATTGCTGTGCGAAGCTGTGCATCATTCCTATGTTGACGAAGAAGGCGAAGCATGAGCTCCTACATTAGCACCATGTAGGGGCGTAACAGCACTTCCGCGCGCAACAGCACATCAGTAGCATTTGTAGGAGGCGACGCTTCCCAGCGTCGCAACAGCACATAAGTGGCAACAACGTGGCAGGTGTCACGCTGGGAAGCATGAGCTCCTACATTAGCACCATGTAGGGGCGTAACAGCATTTTCGCCCGCAACAGCGCATCAGTAGCATTTGTAGGAGGCGACGCTTCCCAGCGTCGCAACAGTGCATAGGTGACAAGTTCGTGGCAGGTGTCACGCTGGGAAGCGTGACCTCCTACATTAGCACCATCGTAGGGGCGGAACAGCATTTTCGCCCGCAACAGCGCATCAGTAGCATTTGTAGGAGGCGACGCTTCCCAGCGTCGCAACAGCACATAAGTGGCAACGTAGGAGGCGACGCTTCCCAGCGTCGCAACAGCGCATAAGTGGCAACAACGTGGCAGGTGTCACGCTGGGAAGCGTGACCTCCTACATTAGCATACGTAGCAGGTGTCACGCTGGGAAAGGCGGGTAGGCGAGCGCAGCTCGGGCGCTCGGCCCTTGGGACGCTTTGCTTGCAAAGAATGGCGTGACCTCCTACATTAGCATACGTGGCAGATAGCGGACGCGACACGTCGCTTCCCTACATTGGGGCAGCATACGGGCAGCATACAGCCATCAAAAGGGGCATTAAAAAAGAGTGGATGCGCCACGACGGACACACCCCCCTCTTTAATGCTTAATGCATAATTTCTCATTCCAAAAATTTTTCTCGTTTTTCTTCTCAACTCTATGCGACAGGCTCCCGCTTTTACGACAATACCGCTTCACCCCTTCTGAATCTGTCGCAAAACAGCCCTCTGGGTGTCGCCAAAGGTGGGGCAGTTGCGCCTTCTGCTGCATTTGGCAACGTTATCCGCGGCATTTAGCGATGCAATTTGCGGCAAACGGCAACACTACCTTATTAATGTAGTGAGACTACTTTATTAATGTAGTCAGACTACATTATTAATGTAGCAAGACTACTTTATTAATGTAGTATCGCGGTTTGCGGCAAACTGCACCTCCACCGCCCATTGTTTGCAAGAGAAAAAGGCGGCAGAAACGCTTTCACACAGAGATATTATAGGTCACACAGAAATAACAGATATTCACAGAATTCGGGTATTTCCGTGGTTTCCGTGATTTCTGTGTGACAAAAAAAGATAATTGTAAAGCTAAGACTCACTT
>Ga0256407_10013282_pt1 | contig 11032 bp, 7 predicted proteins | sample RumenRJG_04DNA_FD_193489 | JGI IMG/M metagenome (GOLD analysis project Ga0256407, IMG submission 193489) | Bovine rumen microbial communities from Lethbridge, Alberta, Canada - RJG_04 | ecosystem: Host-associated > Mammals > Digestive system > Stomach > Rumen | place: Canada: Alberta | collected... | reverse complement strand
GTGCTGCGCACCACCATGACACGTGGAGCCAGCAGTGCTGTGGCTTCGCCCGACGGCAAGCAGGTGGCTTTCATTGCCCGAGGTGAGGTCTTTGTCACTTCGGTCGAGTACGGCACGACCAAGCGCATCACTAACACCCCGCAAGCCGAGGATGGTCTGTCGTGGGGCAGTGACAACCGCACCCTCTACTATGCCACCGAGCGCAATGGCAACTGGCAACTGGTCGAGGCAACCATCGAACGCAAGGAAGACCCCAACTTCCCCAACGCCACCACCATCAAGGAGGAGATACTGCTGCCGTCGACCACTGTCGAGCGTGCTGCTCCCGATGTGAGTCCCGACGGCAAGAAATTGGCCTTTATCGAAGATCGCAACCGCCTCATGGTCATGGATCTCAAGAGCAAAAAGGTGCATCAAGTGACCGATGGCTCAACATGGTATGAGACCAACGGCGGATTTGACTACGCTTGGTCGCCCGATAGCAAGTGGTTCACACTGACCTATATCGCCAACCAGCGCGATCCCTACACCGACGTGGGCATTGTCAGTGCCGACGGTGGCAAAATCACCAACATCACCGGAAGCGGATACTTCAGCGAGGCACCCAAGTGGGTCATGGAGGGCAATGCCATCCTGTTCACCAGCAACCGCTACGGTATGCGTGCCCACGGCTCGTGGGGCTCGCAGGACGACGTGCTGCTGGCCTTTGTCAACCAGGACGCCTACGACAAATACCGCATGAGCAAGGAGGACTACGAGTTGGTCAAGGAAGCTGAGAAAGAGGCCAAGAAGGAGGCCGACAAGAAGAAGGCCGAGGCCGATAAGAAAAACAAAGACAAGAAGAAGGATGACAAGGCCGACGAGAAGAAGGAAGAAGTCAAGGACATCGTTGTCGAACTGGACGGTATCGAGGACCGTGTGGTGCGTCTGACACCCAACTCGAGCAGCATTGCCAGTGCCATGATCACCAACGACGGCGAGAGCCTCTACTACCTCTCGAAGTTTGAGGGCGGCTATGACCTGTGGAAATTGGACATGCGCAAGCACTCGACCAAGCTCGTCAACAAGATGAACTCGGGCTGGGCCAACCTGCAGATGGGTGGCGACGGCAAGAACATCTTTGTTCTGGGCAGTTCGATGAATAAACTCACCGTGGCAGGCGACAAACTCACGCCCATCAACTACAAGGCCGAGGTCAAGATGGATCTTGCGGCCGAGCGCGAGTATATGTACAACCACATGCAGCATCAGGTCAACAAACGCTTCTTCCGCACCGACCTCAATGGTTGCAAGTGGGACATGATGTGCGATGCCTACCGCAAATTCTTGCCGCACATCAACAACAACTATGACTACGCCAACCTGCTGAGCGAGGTGCTGGGCGAGTTGAACGTGTCGCACTCGGGTGGACGCTACTATGCCAGCGGCAGCAGTGAGGCAACTGCCAACATGGGTCTGCTGTTCGACTGGACCTACACCGGCAAGGGACTGAAGATTGACGAGGTGGTCGAGAAGGGACCGTTCGCCCGCTCGACGAGCAAGGTGCGTCGTGGCATGATTGTCGAGAAAATCAACGGCACCGAGATCAACGAGGAGAACGACTACACGCAGTTGCTCAATGGGCTGGCAGGCAAGAAGACCTTGGTCACCATTCGCGACAAGGGCGGCAAGACCTTCGATGAGGTGATCCTGCCCATCACCAATGGCGCGATGAACAATCTGCTCTATAAGCGTTGGGTCAAGCGCAACGCTCACCTGGTCGACAGCCTCTCGGGTGGTCGTCTGGGCTATGTGCACATCCAGTCGATGAACGATGAGAGTTACCGCGAGGTCTACAGTCAAGTCATGGGCAAGTACTACAAGAAGGATGGTATCGTGATTGACATCCGCTACAATGGTGGTGGTCGCCTGCACGAGGACATCGAGGTGCTGTTCAGTGGCAAGAAGTATTTCACGCAGGTCATCCGTGGCCGCGAGGCTTGCGACATGCCCAGCCGTCGCTGGAACAAACCCAGCATTATGGTGCAGTGCGAGGCTTGCTACAGCAACGCTCACGGCACGCCCTGGGTATATCAGCACACTGGCATCGGCAAGTTGGTTGGTATGCCTGTGCCCGGAACCATGAGCAGTGTGTCGTGGGAGACGCTGCAAGACCCGTCGTTGGTCTATGGTATGCCCATCATCGGCTATCGCCTGCCCGATGGCTCCTATCTTGAGAACACGCAACTCGAGCCTGACATCAAGGTTGCACAAGATCCGGCAACCATTGTCAAGGGCGAGGATCGTCAACTCAAGGCTGCTGTCGAGGAGTTGCTGCGCGAAATCAAGTAGCAAATCTAACTAAGAATTAAGAATTTAGAATTAAGTATTTAGAATCATGGCGACTGCATGATCCATCTTAATTCTAAATTCTTAATTCTAAAGGTGGGTTCTAGAAATTGCTCGAGACAGCTTGGAGTGGGTTGTCGAACAGATTTTATGACAACCTTGCTGAGGCAGTAGCGGGCTACGGCTCAGCAAGTTGGCGCAAAATATGTCGGCAAGCCGCCCAAGGTGGCCGAAACCTCTACATAACTTTTTGGGAATTTATAGAACCACCTTAAATTATATAGACACTATGGAACCTAGTCTAATTTTTGGATGGGTAGCAAGCATCAGCATGGTTCTGGGCTACATTCCACAGACCATCCAGACCGTGCGCACCCGCAAGACCGATGACATCGCCATGGGCACGTTCCTGCTCATGGGGCTGGGAGGCTTGTGTTTCGCCATTCAGGGGTGGCTCATTGGCAACTGGCCGCTGTTCACCTGCAACGTGCTCACGACCACGATGAGTGCCATCATCTTCGGCATCAAGATGTATAACGACTACTTCAAGAAGCCCAAGTGATACCGCGTGTCATCCACTACTGCTGGTTTGGCGGCAAACCACTGCCCGAGTTGGCGGTGCGCTGCATCGCGTCGTGGCACGAACACATGCCCGGTTGCGAAATCAAGCAGTGGGACGAGGACAACTTTGACGTTTATAGCGTCCCATACACTGCCGAGGCCTACCGTTTGGGCCAGTATGCTTACGTCAGCGACTATGCGCGACTGTGGATTCTCAGCCATCATGGTGGCATCTATCTCGACACCGATGTCGAGTTGTTGCGCCCGCTCGACGACATGTTAGAGCAGGGCCCCTTCATGGGGCAAGAGCAACCTGAGCATCGCGACGATGCGGTGTTGCACTGCGCCATGGGGCTGGGCATGGCCTGCGAGCCTGGCCACCCCTTCATTGTTCGCATGCTCAAACACTATCAACACACACACTTCGTCTCCTTGACGGGCCGTCAGGGCGACACCATTGTCGACATCACACGCCGCCTCATGGCCGATGAGCCTGTCGAGCCTGTTGCCGACGGCATCGTCCGCTGTGCTGGATTTACCATCTACCCCTGGCAATGGCTCTGCCCGGTGAACTATTTCACTGGCCAAGTCACCATTACCCCGCTCACTCATGCCATTCACCACTATGCCGCATCGTGGGTCGGTGACTTACCTAATCAATCCATCTTACAACGCATTCAACGTCGCCTCCGTGCTGCTTGGATCAGGGCACGAAAATAGGCTAGCCCTTCATTGATTGGCATGAACAAGGCCTCGTCAGCCTCGTGGTCCAGATGCTTGCGCACTGCGGTCTCGGGGTGGAACTGCACGCCCAGAGCAAAGTGCTTGTCGGTGCGTTCAATGGCTTCGACGACCTCCACCCCGTCGTCGCGTGTGATGCCTGTCACACGCAGAGGTGTACCCGTGACATCGCCCACTACCTGGTGATGCCACGAGGGAGCGCCATGAATGGTGTCGGTGCCAGCGATGCTCCACAACAGCGACTGGTGGTCGGTGACCAGCACATCGTGTGCTGTGTAGTGGCGTTCGCCCTCACGGTCACGGTCGCTGCGGTGCACATATCGGTCGCTCTTGCCGAGACTGTTTAAATAGGCAGGAAGATCTTGGATGAGCGGAGCACCCGAAACGACGCCTAACAACTGCATGCCACGGCACAGCCCCAGGATGGGGATGTCGTGGTCCAGACAGTAGGCCATGGTCAGGTATTCCGACAGGTCGCGGGTGGTGTCGTGGTTGGTCTCGGCCTCGATGCCATGCCAGGGTTGTGGCGTGGCCAGCAGGGTGGGGCTGACATCGCCTCCACCCAAGAATACAACAGCGTCAACCCCCCGCAATGCCTCCTCGGCCTTGCTCCCGTGCCAAGTGTCGCGCTTCACCTGATCGGCCCAGTGCTGGAGCAGAATGCCATGCTCGTCAAGGCATTTCTTGCTCACATTGATGCTGTCATAGTCTATGCCTGCGGGCCGCAACTGTTGCAAGATGACCGGCTGCCCGCCTGCAGCGACAATCGAGTGAATGACGCGGTCGTAGTTGTCGACCGAGCGTTGCCAGGCGATGCCTACACGCACCTGTGCCACTGCCCAACTGGTCAGGCTGAGGCACATCATGGCGGTGAGCACAAGCCGCATGAATGTTGATCGTTTCATCGTTTCCATATTTTTTTCGACAAATATAGCAATAATTAGTCATACGAGCAATCGCTACGCTTCTAAAATGAAAATTATGTGCTGTGTACGAGGCTTTGTCAATTAAAATGATTAACTTTGCCGCCTAAACTGACACACATCGATTGTATGCGCAAGAAAATATGGACTGCGCTGGTGCTCATGGCACTGGCAGTGACAGCGACGGCACAGCAGAGTGCCGATGACCTCAAGGAACAGCGATTCATTGAGCGCGAGGCTTACAACACGGCACGCAGCCTCAACACGGTGGATGCCTGGGAGATATTTATCAACAACTACCCCGAGTCTTTCTACATCGAGCAGGCACGCAAGATGCGAGATGCTGCCATCGTGCGCCGCTATTGCAACGACAAGACCACATTGGCCGAACTCACCGAATATATCGACGAGAATGGTGCACAGGAGCCTCGCATTCGCACGTTCTATGCCAACCTTGTGAACAACCCGACGCACAGTTACCGCTTCGAGCACATGGATGTGGGCTTCAATGGCTGCACGGGGCGTGTGGATGAGCACATCACCTTTGCCGATGGTCGCAAGGCACGCGATTGCTACTTCATCTTCGACGACAAGGGCCTGCTGGTCAAGTCGTCAATCATGGGCACCCGCCCCAAGCCTGTGGTGACCACTTATTCCTACAATTACGACAATCTGCACGGCTATGCACTCAAGCAGATGAACCGTGCGGGGGCCAAGAGCGACTTTGAGGCATTCTATGACAACAACGACAAACTGGAAATCTTGACAAGTCACAGCGGCCAAAAGTGGGTGATGACCTACAATGACAACGGTGCCATATCCAAGGTCGTGTTCACCGATGGCTCGTCGCGTCGCACACTTGTCTACAACGATGGCTACATCATCCGCGAGGAGACTGGCGGCAAGGCACTGCGCTACCTCTACGACTACGACAGTGCCACGTTCAAGAAATATCTCATCGGCATCAACGAGGTGACCGAGAGCGAGACACCCGGCGGCGAGCGCAAGTTTGCCTACGACATCGACATCAAGGGTCGCATCACCCGCTGCACTATCACCCAGGATGGCAAGGAGGTCATGACCATCACCCGCAAGTTCTCAAACTAGCATTCAGACACAAAACAGCAGGCTCCAGAGATTTCGCTCCGGGGCCTGTTGCTTTATAATTATATGTCTGTCATTATTTTATTGGCCAACTAGGCTGGCATTATTATTGCATGGCGTTGTTTGATATTGAAGTTTTTGTGACAAATCGGTAGGACTGATGAACAAACTGGAGAAACGCGAACAGCAGCTCAGGCGGCTGCAAGACAGCAAGGTGTATCACGCTATGGAGAGCCTGGAGCGATACATGGACCGCTACTACCTGGACGCCATCATTGGTTTCATCCCTGGCTGGGGCGATGCCTTTTCGCTGTTGTGCGCCACCCCGTTTATTTATTTCTCGGCGCGAGTCATTAAGAGTGTGCCCTTGACCCTTGCTGTGATTAACAATGCCTTGCGCGACATCCTATTGGGCTTGATACCGTTTTTTGTGGGTGACATCATCGATGCGTTCCATCGATCCAACGCGCGCAATATGGCCATGGTGCGGGGCTTCGTCGAGGGCGACGAGACCGTCATCCGGCAAGTCAATCAGCGTGCCTGGCAGGCCGCAGCCGTCCTCTTGCTGCTTTTGGCCTTGATTGCCTTGATGATATGGTTGCTTGTTAGCTTCGGCCAATATCTGATATCACTGTTCTAGACCGCCTCACAAGAGATAAAACTAGCCCCCGGAGAGTCGCTCTGGGGGCTGGTGTGTAGTTTTTGAGGGACATTGTCCCCACGATGATTTACTTGACAATGAACTTCTTGCCGTTCTGGATGTAGATACCAGCGGGCAGGTTGCCAGTCATCTTCTGCCCCATGATGTTGTAGATGGGAGCATCAGTGTTGGCGTCAGCCTGAATCGTCTCGATGGCTACGTTGGGTAGCTCATAGTAGACAATGTTCGACTTATTGACCACAGGCGCCTTCTTGGGTGCACCCTCGCCCTCGGGCACATCAACCGTATAGATGGCCTGAACTCCGATGCGGCGAGTGAAGAATGGATCAAAGCCCTCGGCATTGGTGCGATAGAAATTGCATCCATTACCTCTAAGATAGATACCATGACTCCAGACAGAATAAGGTACCTCGGTATAATCCTCGGCCAAGCGATCCCAAGTGTATTTTGCGGCTTCGAAAGTGTAGAGTTGGTCATCATCGGTGAAGATGCTGTAACTCATGTTCTCGGGGTCGAGAGCCTCACCATCAATGTCGGTCAGTTGCAGTGTGAAATCGAGTCTTGAACTACCTCGCTCCGCCCCACTATCAAACCAGTTGAGATCGGTCGGGTCGGCGGGTGTTGCAGGACCTTCTTTGATTAGAGAAGCTTCTGAACCATACTCAAGAGCGTCAAACGCACGAGTGTCGCTTCTCATGCCGAAGAGCCCCTCTCCGACCACGTTGTCAGGCCATTCGGCGTGTACGTCGCCCTTGGTGTCAAGCAGGAGAAGTTTATTGCCATCAATCTTGAACTCAACTGCCTCAACATCAGAATGCAGGATGAATTCAAGTGTATAGTAGGTCTCACCACTCTCGTCGATGTTCTGATGCATGACCGATTCGCCCCACATCATTTGGATTCCATAGTCAGGTATTTCATTATAAGCTAAATACTGTCCGACAGGAACTGTTATGATTCCTGTAGCATCGTCGTAAGTGCCCTCGACCCATGTGTTGTTATTGTCGTACCAGTACATCGGGTTCTGGATCCATGCTTTGCCGTCCTCACCCAGAACGACACGCACCTTGGTAGGTTCCTGCTCTGTGAGACCGATATCAAATGACATATTATAGAGGCAACCTCCGTCACTGCGGATGAAAGTGAGTAGTTCGCCCTCGGGCTGTTCAGTGATCAGCGTGGGGACATCAGAGGCCTCGTGTGGGTCAGAGAATACTGAGTTCCAGTTCATAAATCCAGTGAAACTGTTGTCATCGCTCCAGTAGGCTGTCAATCCTGTGCCTAGATAAGCCTCAATCACAGATGGATCTTGCGTTGTGGGGGCGACAGTATTGTTAAGGGTTAGGCTACCGTCCTCACCAACCGTAAAGGTGACTTCGGTCACACTCTCATCACGGGTGAAACCAATCTGGCCGTTGTTGTCGTAGGTCGTTCCCCAGCACAGGACGATGTCGGCATTATAGTCTGGGCTATAATAGATAGCCTGTCCCATGGGAATGGTCAGTACACCGTCGGCAATAGTTCCTTGTACCCAAGTGTGGCCAAAATAATAATTCAATCTGTAGAGTAAATTACGAACATAAACTGTCGTCCCATCCGGGTCATAAACGATGCGAACTGCACCGTCCTGATTGCCGACTGCCACATATCCGCCACTTGAACCGAACGTGGCTCGGCCAGAGCGAACGTAGTCGTAGGCAGCACCTTCGGGCTGCTCTGTGATTATCTGACTCATCGCTTTCTTGGCAGCCACAGCATCCTTTTGTGTCAAGTCTTTATTGACCTGAAAACGCTGCACAGGTTGGCGTACACTAGCGAACTGCACATTGGGTGAAGCCGTAACTGCTGCGACAAGCAACACCAGGAGTAATGTTAATTTTTTCATAAGCAAAAGTTTTAATTTTGTGAATAAAAAGGTTTATAGATACCGAATATAAGTATGCACAGCACATACAATCTGAGTGCAAAATTACTGCTAAGTCATGAATCATGTCAAGATTTTGCGGCGAAGAACGGTTCTAAATTACATATCAGAACCAAATTGGGCTAAAAACGGCCTAATTTAACCCGTTTAGCCCCACCTATCAGTTGGTTTTAGGTGAGGAACTAAAGTCTAGATGGGCCTATGATTTTTGGTAAATTAAATCTTTAGGATGGTGATTCAATAAAGGTGGTCGGCTCCATACCTTTTCTGGCCAAGTTTTGATAGGTGGTGGGAGTCATACCGGTGAATTTCTTGAAGGTGACCGAGAAATTGGCTCGTGATTTGAACCCCACACTGCGGCCAACAGCCTCTATCGTGTAGCCGCTGTACTTCTCAAGGTCGCTCAGGCGGCGACAGGCTTCCTTAATCTTGTATTCGTTAATAAAGGTGTTGAAGTTGCTATTCGTCTTCTCGTTGATGACCTGCGACACATAGTTAGGATTCTCACCCATCAACTGCGCCAACTGGTCGAGCGTGAACCCTTCCCTGTAAATCTCTTCGTGGCTCTCGATAGTGGCATAGATGCGTTGCATCAGTTCGTCCTTGGCTTGCTCGTCAAGCGGGTTGTTGCGATACTTCTTGGTGGGTGCTGACTGCGTGGGTTGTTCGTCGGTGGCAATCTCTTCATGCTCAGCAACTTTCCACTGCTCTTCTTGTGCCAGCAGTTGTTGTACGCGCTGGAACAGCAAGATGTTGCGTTCCTTGGTTCTCTGATAGTTGCGCCAGACGTAAAACAGCACTGCGATGATGAGCAATGAGAGCAATGCAATGCTGGCCAGCAGGATGTCGCGCACGCGCTTCTGGGTGACCAATTCATTCATCTCTTGATTCATCTCCTCGATGTCGAGCAGGAACTGTTGCCGCTCGGCATTGAGCAACGTGCTGCGATTGATAAAAGCATCTTTCTCCTTGAAGTATTTGAGTTCATTCTCCCGAGCCAGGTCATGGTTGCCATGAGCCTGATAGAATTCTTGCTTCATTCTCAAGGCCTCGATAATGCCGTCGTTGATCTGATACTCTCTGGCGATGTTCTCGGCTTTGTCCAGTTCCTTCACTGCCTCACCATCGTTGTGCAATGCAAGCCATGTTACATATCTGAACACGCAGGTCATATACAACCCGCTGCCCACCCGTTGTGGACTTTCATTTTGTCCCAGATGGTTTTTCAGTTGAGCAAAAATGTCGAGAGCATCTTGATACTGACTGTTACTATAGGCCTTAACGCCTCGATACAGCACATCGAGAAATGCTTTAAACTCAATACTACCAGAAATGTCCAGCGTACTGAATTGTTGCAGTTCGGGACTAATGTCATCGACGTGGTGGTGCTTCATAGCATAATAAATCAGATTGAGCAGCGACAAGCAGGTGATATGATGATTGTGACTATCTACGGCTTGGTGAAACAATTGCTGTGTTTGTTTCAGCGTCTCGGGTTGGTAGGCATAATTAGAAACGATGTCTTGTCTGATGGATTGTAAGTCGACCTTGGCTGAGGCGATGCTGGTCAGTTGCGGTTTGAAGTCGTTTTCTATTGCTATTTTCTCGGCTTTAGACAGATAGACGAATGCGTTCTGATAGTCATAGTAGTCATACTCATATAGAGCCCCAATAGCGATAGTTGCCTTGCAGCAATTATTTTTGTCTTTGAGCGACATCTTTTCATTGTAACGGTTGGACAGAATCATGAAGCACATCAACGCACTGTCTACCTTGTTGGCTTGCCAATAAGCGTTGCCTTTACTGAGCAAATCATGGTTGGGCAGATTCTTCCAGCGATCGAAGTTTTGTATGCGTGCCGCCTCGGCAGCACTCGCCAGTTGGCTAAGCATAACCATAGCCAGCCACAAAGTGATATATTTCAATCGCATCATAGACTCTATTTATAGGGTTTACTACAAGTTACTTAATGCATATAGGGGCATGACATCAACGTGTCGTTGCTCATTGGGTTGCTCGGGGTCATGATAGTCATACTGGCCAAAGTTTTCGAGCGAAGTTCTGACGGCTTCATGTAGTTGACGCTTGCGCATGAACATCCACAGACTAGGCATGCTGCCTTGGGTGCTGGCTTTGACCTCAACGGGTAAAACTTTGCCGTTTTTGACTCTCAAGTAGTCGACTTCGGCACTGCTGTTGCGAGACATATTTTGCCAATAGAACATCTCTGGCTTAATGAAACAGTCTTGGTATTTCATCATTTCAAGTCCTGCAAACATCTCAGAGGCCGGCCCTTTGTTGACAAAATCAACATCAGATGCTAATAGAACATTGGCAGTAGGGATATCAAGAATCGTTTGCATGACACCCAAGTCAAAAAATAGATATTTTACATAGTTGCTGTTTTGCTCAGCGCCAAGGGGTAACCCTGTTCCATCGCTGTGTGTTACTGGCACAATCAACCCGGCAAGAGTCAGCAGTTGGAGAACTTCCTTAATCACCGTCGAACGTACATCTCTTGCTGCTGCTGAATAGGTGAACTTTTCACCAACTTGCAAGGCTACCGAGCGTAGCACTTGACGCATTAGCACGGGTGAAATGCGTTTCTTGTATTTGGCAAAGTCGTCCTGATAGGCATCAATGATGTCGTGATGGACATGAGCAACTTCCATATAATTATGGTTGGTTACCCATTCGGTGACTGCTGCAGGCATACCGCCGACTAAATAAAATGACCTTAATTGCTCGACAAGATCGTTGTGTGCTTTATCGGGTAGAGGGTCATCGCTA
>Ga0256407_10013280_pt1 | contig 11033 bp, 3 predicted proteins | sample RumenRJG_04DNA_FD_193489 | JGI IMG/M metagenome (GOLD analysis project Ga0256407, IMG submission 193489) | Bovine rumen microbial communities from Lethbridge, Alberta, Canada - RJG_04 | ecosystem: Host-associated > Mammals > Digestive system > Stomach > Rumen | place: Canada: Alberta | collected... | reverse complement strand
TTTTTTTTTTATCTTGAATGTGTAAAATAATTTTTTTATTTTAATTTTATTTTTTTAAATATGAATTCTTCCACAAAATTACAATCTACTGATATTTCTATGCAAGAATTGGAATTATCACAACTTTTTCAAGAACAATATAATGACATTTTTCATGAAATACTTCAAGTACAACAAAATCAATTCATTTCAAATCTTACAAAACAAGTATTAATTATGGCAAAAATTTTAAAAAAAAATTATAATGATTCCATAATTAAAAATGTTCTAATAATTTTTAATAAAATATACTTAAATGATAAAAATCAATGTTTAAGCAATTTAAACACATTAAAAAAAATGAAAATAGAAAAATTAAATTTTTTAGATAAAACAGATTATTATATTCATTGTCAAGGTTGTAAAGAAGCGCTTCATTCATGTGGAAATGGTTTAATAATATATAATAATATAATATATTGTATTGTATGTGAAGAAGTATATAAACCAAATCAAATAAAAATGTTTTGTCCTGAACATAATATTGAATTTTATTCAAGAATAAGAAAAATTGAAAATAGAAATTTAGAAAATTTATTCCCTGTTACTTTCATAAAAAAACATTGTAAAAATAGTAAAGAAAAAATAATAAAATGTCCAATATGTAATGATAAATTATATTGTGATATCACATTAAATAAAAATATTATAAATAAATTAATATGTGTATCATGTGAGAAAATATTTGATATTTCAAAATTAAATAATATTTGTGATATATGTAAAAAAAATTTTAAATCAGAAGCTAAAATTTATAATGATTTTGATAAAAATAAATTAAAAACAATATGTATAATTCATTCATTAATAAAAAAAATATTATCAATACCAAAAGTTATAATAAGTAAAGAATGTAATTGTGATTTTTCAAAAATGAGAATATTTAAACATAATGATGGTGGAATATTGTATGATGGAATATATAAAGGAAAAAAAGTTATTGTATGTAGTCAATGTTGTCAAATATATAATTATAATAATTTTGAATGGATTTGTCCAATTTGTAATAAACATTTTAAAACTAAAGAAATGAGATTAAGTAAATCTTCTCATAGAACTAAATATTCTTTTAAAAATTTAAGTGATTTTAAATGGAAAAAAAGAGATAATTCTGGAGGAAATAATATAATAAAAAGAACACCTTTTAATTTAAGTTTAAATCATTTATATAAAAAAAGTGTAAATGAAGATCTTTCTAAAAATAATTTACATGAATTTGATGATGATAATTCAAATGTTTATTTAATGAAGAAAAAAAGTGAATTTGATTTCAAAAATTTTTGTTCTCCTTCAGAAACAAAAAAAATGCATAATATATTATTTGAATTTATGAATATAAAAAATTACAAAAATTCATTTCGAAATATTTACAAACCAAAAATTTCAATTAATAACAATAGTAATATAAAATTAAATTTAAATAATTTCCCAGAAACACAAAGATTAAATAAAAGTAATAAATTCATAGGAAAATTTTCAAAAAATATAGCAGTTAAAATAGACTTATGTTCAAAATTAGAAGAAAAAGAAAAAATAAAAACAGAAATAAATGATTACTCCACAAAATTAAACACAAATAGTAATGGAAGAAGTGATTGTGCAAATTCATCAACTACCAATTCAGAAAGTAATAATAATGAAAAAAATTTTCTTTATACTGAACAAAATATTTTAAATTATAAAAAAACTGAATTTGATTGTGATGATTATAATATTATTAAATTAATTGGAGAAGGTACTTTTGGTAAAATTTTTTTAGTAGAACATCCTTTAACTCATTTAAAATATGCATTAAAAAAAATTTCAGCATCATCAATGAATGAATTAAATGAAAAGAAAAAAGAATATGAATTATTAATAAATTTACATAATGAAAATCAATCATTAAAAATTGTTAAAATTTTAGGTATTCAAACAAAAAAATTAGATAAATTAACATATGTAATGTATGTTTTAATGGAATTAGCAAATTTAGATTGGGAAAAAGAAATAAGACAAAGAGCAAAAAAAGGTATTTTTTACACAGAAAAAGAATTAATGAAAATATTATTAAATTTAATAGAAACATTTTCCTATTTACAATCTAAAGGAATAAGTCATAGAGATGTGAAACCACAAAATATTTTATGTTTTAATGATAATGTATATAAAATTGCTGATTTTGGTGAAGCAAAAACAAAAGAAAAAAAAAGATTAGAATTATATAAAAATAATTTAATTGAAGAAGATTATAATAATGATACAAATAAACAAACTGTGAGAGGAACTGAATTATATATGAGTCCAATTTTATTTAAAGCTTATAGGAAAACTCATTTAGAAAATACTGAATATAATGCTTTTAAAAGTGATGTTTTTTCTCTTGGTTTTTGTGTTTTTTTTGCTGCTACACTTACTTATCAAAGTCTTTATGATATTAGAGAAGTTAATGATATGGATATTGAAAGAATTATTGTTGATGGATATTTGAAAGGAAGATATTCGAAAAAATTTATTAATTTAGTTTTGTTAATGCTACAAATTAAAGAAAAAAGAAGACCTGATTTTATTGAGTTAGAATCATGGATTAAAAATAATTACTTTTAATAATTGAAAGTAATTATTTTTTAAAATTAATTTTATTTAAGATTAAATAATATTATTTATTAAATATAAGAAATTTAATTAAACTGTCAATATCATTTTATATAAAAATTAAAATAATTTTTATACAAATAATAATCAATTTGAAAATAAGTTAAAAAATTATTATTTAATAGAATAAAAATATAAATAAATAATAAAAAAAGGAAAAAAAGTATTTATTTAATTTTTTTTATTTTTTTTAGATCCTTTATCACTTCCTTCACTACTATCTTTATTACTTTCCTCACTATTAATTCCAGCTTCAATAATTCCATTTTTCCCATCAACTAACCTATCATGCATTTCCGCTAATTCAATTCTCATAGAACTTCTCAAACCATTTAAAACTTTTTTAATAGAATATGCTTCAGAAAAGCTTCTTGAATTTTCTTCAACTAATTTTTTTATTCCTTGTGCTAAATCCAAAACTAATTCATTACTTTTATCAATTAATTTACTAGTTTTATTAAATTGATAATATGAATTATTTTTATTTTTATATGGATCATTTAATTTATGCATAGTAAAATAATCTTCTCCTGCTAAAATATAAATTTTATCATGATCAGTATCAACCATTGTATCATATTTTGGACATAAGTAAACATATCTTTTATCATTTTTATTATTTTTTAATGTACTTAATCTTGCAGAATTTCTATTAATTCCAATAGCAACCATATTATTTTTAGCAAAAAATTCAAATAATTCTTTATACATAACTTTCTTTGGAAAATCCCTATTTCCTAATCTTAATAATTCATCATTAATATTTAATAAATATAATGTACTTTGAGTAATTTTTTTTTCTTGCATTTTTTTTTTTAAACCATGAGAAAAATTACTTCCTGCACTCCCCATAATTAATTGTTGTAAAATATCAGTTATATAAGGATTATAAAAAGCTTGACAAATTAATGTATCTAACATTGAACTAATATAAATTTCTCCTACTGCAAAAGGTTGACTTAACCAATAACCTTGTTTCCTTACATTTGAATCATCTGATGTAGAATTAATAAATGATATAGCAGAAACTGAAACTAATTCAGCTATAATTAATGCTGTTTTAGTTTCATTTTTTATTGCTTTATATATAAAAATTGTATCTGCATCTACCATATCTGCTTGTTCAATATCAGTTGTTGATTTTGATAAAATTATAACAGCTCTTGCTTTTTTTATTCCTGCTTTTTGTAAATCTTTACTTTTAATTGGATTTCCTTGCATGAAATATATATCTGGATAATATTGTATTTCTTTCCATATTTCTGAAGGGATATGTTCATTTTTGTCTATTATTAATATGGGATATTGTTGGTTTTTCATTGAAGAAGCACGGAGTGGCATTAATAAATTTTTTAAATTTAATCCTATTCCACATACTATTATATGACGATCTAATATATCTGATGAAAATGATTCAGCTTCATGTTGAGTTCGAGGCAATATTGTATGGAAAAAATTTTGTTTAACTGTTGTAAAGGCTTCTAATTTTTTTTTATATGTATTTGAATTATCTTCTAAATTTTGAATTATGGTATTTGAATAATTTGTATGATTAGTTAATGTGTATAGGGATGGTTTAAATTTTATTTTAGGTTTTTTTTGTATGTTGTTATTGTAACTTGATGATAGAGAATTGTCTAATGAATTTATATTGTTATTATTACCATTAAATAAATTATTATTTTTAGAATTTGGAAGTAAAGAACCATTTCTTGTTAAAAATCTATTTTTATTTTTCATATTATTCCAAAATGGATTTTTTAATCTTAACAATTTAACCATTTCAATATTATTTTCAACAATACCTTTTTGATTTTTTTCTAAATGTTCCTTAATTTTATCATTTAACTCTTGATCATTAGGTTGTGAATTAGCAAGAATATAAACTAAATTATCAAAAGGGCTTAATAAATAAGTAGCAGGATTTAAACAAACAAAAGGTTTAAAATCATCAATAATAACATCAATACCAATTACAACTAATCCAGCAACTTCATAAACTAATTTAACAACATCAATAAATCTCATATTATGAATTAATTCTGCTCTCAAAGTCACAACATAAATTTCTAATTGAATACCAAGTAAATATTCATTTAACCAAGAAAATTCTCCTTGGAATTTAATATTATCATCAATAGCAGGTTTTTCACTTGTAATTAAAGCAGAAATTATTGTAGTAATTCCTTGACATAAACAACTCTTACCTAATAATTGTAATTTAATTTCCTCAACACAAATTATTTGGTCGTGACTATTAGTATCATTTGAATTGACAAGAGAAGAAAAATAAATTTCCTTTGTTTCAGGTCTTAATAATTGAATACAAATTCTAGTGTCTGCTCCTTTACCATGAATATAGGAAAATTTTCTAAAAGAAAATGCTTTCATAATATTAGAAAAATCTTCTAATCTAGGATTTTTTGCTAATTTATTAGCTAGAATAACAGCACAAATTGATTGGTCTGCTGAACATCTTTGTAAATCTTTATGAACAAGGGAATTACCTACTAAATAATAAATACGATTAGAATATGGGAATGTTTTTACTAATTTCATTAATTGCTCATTTGGTATTGATTGCATTATTACAGTATCATAATTTGTTTCTCCATGATCTTCATTATATAATTCTTCTAAAAATGCTTCGAATGATTCAATTCCACAATCACCTAAAACAAAAATATGATTAATTTTAGATGATCTTTTCTGATATGACATTCTAGAATATTTTGATGATAAAGTAAATATAATTTTTAATTTGGAATATATTGGTAATATTACTACTAATAATGCTATTATTGTTATTATTACTATAAATCTTGCTGTCCAAACTTTTGGTGTTATATCACCGAAACCAATTGTTGTTAATGTGACTAATTCATAGTATATCATATCATGGAAACGAAATAAGACATCTAAAGCTTTTTTATTTTGTTGTGATGTTCTTGGTTTTATTGCTAATGGACCATATTTTTTACGAAAGTGATTGTTTTCTATTTCCATTATACAACTTGTTGATAAACTTATCATTGCTAAAAGATATATTGATAATTTATATGAGTAACGTACTGTTTCATTAAAACGCTTTTGGAGAATATATTCTAATTTAAATAAATATATTATTCTTATTATACGAAACATACGAAAAAAAAATTTTGTATTATATGTTATAAATTTTGCTTTTGCTAATATAATAAAAATTAATGATGAATAATCAATAAATGATATAAAATCAAATACAAAAAAAAGTCTTGATTGACTTATATAAAATTTAATTACTAAATGAATTAATAATATTACACATAAATAAATTTCAATATTTTCCATATTTTTATTTATTCGTTTATATTCTTCTTTTATTTCTGGATAAGTATATGTACTAATTATATAAAAGATTATTAATATTAATGTAATAAAAAAATTAAAATATTCAAAAATTTCTCCTACTCCAGTTCTAGTTAATGCTTTTTCTAAAATATATGAACAATTATTATGAGTATCACTAAATTTTAATTCGTCATAATCTTCTTGAAGAATTCTTTGAAGTTCTCTTGAATATTCGTGACTATAAATTGATGTTGCTCCAGTATAAATTATCATTTATTAAAATTAAATTTTAATTATATAGTATTTCAAAATTTTTAAAATAAATATATATTAATAATTATATATTATAATATAATTGATATTACATATATTAAATGATAATTTTTATTTAATCAATTATGAATTATTAAAATTGAGAATGAGCAATCATTACTACAAGTTGAAATTGTATTATTTGAAAAAGATAATCCTTCAATTCCACCATAGTGAATTTTTTCATGAAATATAATTTTATTTTTAATAATATCATAAATAATAAGAAAACCAACTTGTGTCCCAATAACAATATATTTATTTGAAGGATTATTATTATCAATAGCACAATATGTTAATGTAAAAAAACCATAATAAATATTTGAAAAATCAACTTTTAAAATATTTTCAAAATTTAAATTTGGATCATATAAATTAATAGTATGATCATCAGAACATGATAATATTATTTCTTTATTATTCATAATATTCCAAATTATACAAGTTACTGCGAATTTATTATCTTTTATTTCTTTTATTAATTCATGTGATAAATTATTATTATTATTTATTTTAATAACATGAATTTTTATTGTTTGATCTTCACTTCCTGTTGATATATAAAAATTTTTTTCATCATTTAATTTACTTTTTGTATAAATATCAAATGACCAAATTTCACTTTTTAAATGTAATGAACCAAAAGAATTATTTTTATTATTTTTTTGTTCTAAATGAGCTTTAAAAAAATAAATTAAATTAAAAGTATTTTTATCATAAATTTTAATGAAACCATCAGTAGTAGAAATTATTAAATAATCATTATAAAAATGTATGCAAGTAATACTTCCATTTCCATCTTTTGGAATAATTAATTTTGGTTTATTTTTTTCAATATAATTATACTGATAAATATTTCCTGACATTGTTCCAATTATAAAATTACTTATATTATCATTTGAAATACTTCTAATCATTTCATTTCCAATATTTATTTCTTTATATTCAAATTTTTTATTATCAAATATTATTAAATTTCCTTTCAAATCTCCATAACAAAAAATATTTGAATTATTTTTTGGATTTGAAACTCCACAACCTGATATTTCTAATATATTCTTTTTATAAATATATTCTTTTGTTTCTTTATTTAATTTATAAAAACCTGTTTCATTAACTATTATATAATATTTTGATATTGATAATATTCCCCAATTATATCCTCGAATAATATCACTTTCAAAATATGATTTTGCGTCTTTTGATATTATTTCTTCTTTTTTTATTTTATTAATATTAATTATTATGAATTGACCAAATTTATTAGGAATTATTATATTATTTAAATCTTCAATTGTAAATTCCCCTAATTCACCATTACCTTCTAAATAAATTTCATTTAATACATTAATATTGTCAATATCTATTACATAAAGATATCTTTTATTTGTTTCACAAATAATTAAATTTTGAGAGAGCTTTTTTAGTCTTTTAATATTATATTTTATTTGCTCAATTTTTTTTTCTAAAATTATTTCTCCTTTTTCATTATATAATATCAAATAATTTTTTCCTTCTGAATAATATATACATACAACCTTATTATCATTATTCAAAATGGCATATACATTTTCAGATTTTTTAGTCCATAATACTTCAAAATTATTTTTATAATTTATTAAAGTTATACCATCTTTATTATGAATTATATTGTATTCATTGTTTTCATCTAATATTGAATGATGGCAAATTAAAACATAATCTTTATTTATACTTGTAAAAAAAAGATTAGTAATTCCTTTTATTTTACATTTATTGATTATTTGATTTTTTATATAATCAAAAATAAATATATCTCCTGTTTCACAAGTAATTAAGAGATTATTTTCATCTAAAATATTAATAGTTTTAATCATTGAAGGAGAAAGGAATGTTTTTTGTTCTTTTTCATTTTCTATATCATAAATAATAATATTCCCTTCAAAAGAAAATGCAATTAAATTATCTTTGATTTTAATTAGACAATTATCTGAAATTGTATGAATACCAAATGAATGGATTGAAATTAATTCATTTATTTTATTCATTTTTAATTTAAATTAATTATTTTATTTATAAATTTTTTTTTGGTGAAACAAATAAATATTTAGAATATTTAATTATAATATTTATTTAAAAAATAATTTAATCAAATATTGAACTTTCTTTATTTTTATTATCTTCATCACTTTCAAATATATTTTCAATTCCATCTTTTTTAGAAAAAATATCATCATCAACATCATTTTCAAATTCACTAAATAAATTATTATTTTTTCTTTTTGGATGACCTGCAAAAGGATCATGTTCATTAATATTAATTTCAGTTTTAGATTTGGGAATATTTTTAATCTTTTTATTCATATTATTTTCATTTATATTATTAACTGATATTTTTTTTTTATTTGGTGATAAAGTATTTGTTTTATTTTGTGTTATTGGTTTATTTATTTTTGTATTGAGATTACTTTTTATATTTTTATTTTCATTTGAATCAAAAATATTTTCATTATTATTACTTGAAAAAATATCATTTGTTTCTTTATTATCATCTTCAAATGGATTTGATTGAATATTTGATGTAATTGTTGGTTTTATTATTTCTTTTTTAATAGGATTATTTATTTTTTTTTCAAATGGATTATTTATATTTTTATTTTCTATATTTTGATTTTGGTTTTCATTTATTTTATTTTGAATATTATATACTGGTATTGGCCTTTTTATTTCATGTTTTTTTATATTTGGATTAGGATTTTTTTTAGGAATTGGCTTTTGGAAAATTACTTGTTTAGGGATTTCTTTTTTTGGTTCTTCTTCTTTTTTTATATCTTCAATTATATTTTTATTTGTATTTTGTTCATCATTAAAAATATTATTATTATCATTATTATCATTATTATCGTTTAAGAAGGGATTTAAATTATCATTTTTCTCAATTTTTTTGTCGTTATTTTTAAATTTGTTATCATTATTTGAAATTATTATTTCTTCTTTTTTACTTTCTTCATCTTTTTTATCTATTTTTTTATTATTTATATTATCAATATTTTTTTTTTCTATTATATTTTCTTCTTCAATTTTATTTTTAATATTATCATCTTTTTCAATGATTATTTCTTTTTTTTCTTCTTTTTTCTCAATTTGATTATTTATAAAAATATTATTTTCATTATTTTTATCATCTCCATTATCATTATTATTTTTAGTTTCATCATAAATATTACCATTCATATTTAAATAATTATCATTATTTTGTCCTTCAATATTAATTCCATTAATAAAATCATTTTCATTTCTATTTATAATATTATTATTTTTATTATTATTATTATTTTCATTAGTGTTATTATCATTTATAAAATTCATTTCATTTTTTTCTATTTTTAAATCATCAAAATTAATATTTGATATCATAATATTATTTGTAAATAAATTATTATTATTATTCATAAATGATGATGTTCTTAAAGTTTCAATTTCTTTTTGATATGAATTAAATCTTTTTTCTGCTTCTTCCCTAAATAATTTATTATCTTTTATCATATCTTCAATTTCATTTTGTCTTAATTTTAATATATTTTTTAATCTTGTATTTTCATTATTTAAACTTTCAACTTCATTTTCTTTTTGTTTTAATTGTTGTTTTAATCTATGTAAATCAACTTTTAATATTTCCTCATTTGATTTTGAATTTTGTTGTTTTAATAAAGAAACATTTTCTTTTAAAGATACAATTTTTTTTTTATATTGTTCATTTTCTTTTTTAGTTTTATTCAATTCAGTTTCAAGAGCAATTATTTTTTCATTTAAAGTTTTATATTTTTCCTTTAAATCAAACATTGGATGTTCAATTTTAGAATTGTTAAAATTTGTTTTTGGTAATAATGCACTTTGATTTATATCTAAATTAAGATTATTACTTGTATCATAATTTAAATTATTTTTTCTTTTAAATTTATTTAATTCTATTTGATTTAATTTTTGTTCAATATCAATATTATTATTTTTATTTTTTATAGGTGAATTTATTTCAAGTTGTTCTTTTTTAATTTTTATTTCTTCTTCTTTAATTAATTGATTTTGTTGTTGTAAATTGTCAGTTTGTTTTTTTTCTTTTAATAACTCAATTTTTTTTTGTTCATTTATATTATTATTATCATTTTGTCCTTCATTTTCATTATTTTCTATTTTTCCTTCATTTAAATTTTTAATATCTTTTTTCTCAATTTTAATATCAGAAATATTTTCTTCTTTTTTAATCTTTGGTTTAATATGAGATTTTTTTGATTTCCTCTCTTCCATTAATTTCTTTAATTTTTCAAATTGTGATTCAGATCTTGTTAAAGTTCTTTCATTTATTGAATCAATAGACATTTCATTATCTTCAGTACTATTTAATAAATTTTTATTTTCTAAAATCATTGATTTCATAATATTAATTTCTTTAATGTCTTTTTCCTCTTTAAACATTGTATTTTGAATTGTTTTATTTTTATTTATATTACTTTTAATAAATGGTGGTTTTTGAATAATTGTTTCATTTTTAATATTTTTTATTTCTTCATTTTCTTTATTTACTTCTTTGATTATCTCTATATTCATATTAAAATCTTCTTTTTTTTCTTCTATTTTTTTCTCCTCATTATTTATTTCATTTACTTCATTTTCTTTCTTCTCTTCATTATTTATTTCAGTTACTTCATTTTCTTTTTTCTCCTCATTATTTTCATTTAATT
>Ga0256407_10013278_pt1 | contig 11033 bp, 9 predicted proteins | sample RumenRJG_04DNA_FD_193489 | JGI IMG/M metagenome (GOLD analysis project Ga0256407, IMG submission 193489) | Bovine rumen microbial communities from Lethbridge, Alberta, Canada - RJG_04 | ecosystem: Host-associated > Mammals > Digestive system > Stomach > Rumen | place: Canada: Alberta | collected... | reverse complement strand
CGCCGCTTTTGGAAAAAGAAAAATTATAAAAGGGAAAAGTTTTGTTTAGATGCGCCAGCCGCGCGTCTTGGCCTTGCGATGATTCTTGGTCGGCAGCTTTTAGGTCTTGCAACAAGTTTGCCGGGATTAGCGGTTCCAACATCCGCGCCAAGTCTGCAAAGCGCTCGGTGAACAGAGAAAAATTTTCATTCCATGTAGATGTCAATTTCCATGTTCTCCGTGACTGGCGTTCCTGGCGCGGGCTTTTGGCTTGAAACCCAACCGATTCCGTAAATGTTCACTTTTATGTCCTTGCGGTTAAGGAGCGGAAGCAAATCCTTTTTGGACATGCCCGTAAAGTCCGGAAGAGTTTTTCCAAGCTTGACGCCTTCTTTTGAAGAAATGGAAATGCGGCCGGAGTGGGCCAAAGAAGCGGCGTCGCCTCGGCTCATTCCCAAGTGGTCGATGATCGCGTCGGCAGAATCTTTGATTACAGGCGCTACGATGCGGCTGGCAAAGTTTATGCCGCGCGATTTTTGGATTACGATGTACAAAATGATTTCCGGGTCTTCGACCGGGAACACCGCAAGAACGTCTGACAAAAAGTCAGTGTCGCTGTAGCCGCCGTGTTCGTGGTCGGCCATCTGCGCGGTTCCTGTTTTTACGCCAATCGTTATGTCGCCAAGCGCGGCGCGCCAACCGATTCCTTTTTCGGCGCCGGTTTGCATGCAGCTTAAAATGTAGGCGGCGGTTTCTTCCGAAATCACTTGCTGCTTGCGTTCGGGCTGATGCTGGAAAACCACGTTTCCTTCGTTGTCCGTTATTTTAGAAATTACCGAAAGCTTCATCGGGTGTCCGCCGTTGGACAAAACCGTCGCCGCCTCGATCACTTGCAAGGCCGTAACAGCGACTTCTTGTCCGATAGAAATAGTCATCTTGGAGCGGGCAGACCAAAAGCGGCTGTTCTTTCCGGGAAGCATGCCCGCGCTTTCGCCTGGGAGCTGGACGCCGGTTTTTTGTCCAAAGCCAAATTGGCGCAGCTTTGCAAGGAAGGCGTCCGTGTCCATTCTGTCGGTGATTTGCGCCGTCACGTCGTTGCACGATTGTTCCAAGGCGCCGCGGGCGGTAAGGTATCCATGCTTAGACAAACAGTTGATGTGGACGCGCTCTCCGTTTGACATGACTTTTTCAAAAACGCGGTCGCAGTAGAATGATTCGTCCTGCCTAAAAAGGCCCGCATCGTAGGCCGCCGCGATGCTGAATACTTTGAATACAGAGCCTGGTTCGTAAAAGGTCATCGCGGGCCTGTCGATTGTTTCTTCTATCGTGGCGTTTCCGTAATCGTTAAGGTTGGCTTCGGGTAAGCTAAGGTAGGCCAAAATTTCGCCGGTCTTTGCGTAGGCGGCCAAGAGCATCAAGTTGGCGCCTTGCGTGTTTTCCAACGCCTCGCGGGCGATCTTTTCCAACTTGTATTGCAAGTTTGCGTCAATCGTAAGGTAAACGTTCTTTCCTTGCTCGGGTTTTGTTTCGCCCGCTTTTGCCTGGGGCTGCAAAATCGGCTGCATTGAATATTCGATTCCGGCAAGGCCCTTTCCGTCGTCGCCCATGTAGCCAATCAACTGGGAGGCCAAAGTGTTTTCGGGATAAATACGGCCGGGAATTTTGTCGTAGCTTACGGCGGCCCTGTATTGCTTTTGGTCGGTGATTTTTTTGACCGCTTCGTAAGTGGTCAGCGGCATCTTTTTCTTTATGTAGGCAAAGCGGGAATTTTTCTTTTCCAGCGCTTTTCTTATGATGCCGATGATTTCGTCCTCTTCCATTTCCAAAATGGGAGCGACGTCGCGCGCGAAGTCTTCCGGGTTTTTGATTTTGTGGGGATTGATTCCCATATGGAAAAAGTTTGTGTCAACGGCAAGGGGCTTTCCGTTTCTGTCAACGATGGAACCGCGTTCCACCGCAGGAGGCTTTTGCGCGATTCTTTCAGGCTGGCTGGCCGACAAGCGCGCGTAGCGGATTACGATCGCCGCCGTCAGCAAGCAACAAAAAACTGAAAAGACTATTATTCGCCATTTTGGAAAAAAGCCGTTCATTAGAATATTCCCACCAAACAAAGATTATACACGATTTTTGCAAAAAGTTCTAGAGCGGGCGTCAATAAACGCGGGCGACTACGTTCCTTATCGGGACAAAGCCGTAGTCGCGGGAATCGCGCGAAAGGCTTGCGTTGTCTCCGATTGCCAAAATGTAGCCTTCGGGAACGGCTTTTGTTGTCCAAAGTTTGTGGTATTGGAGCGGGGTTAGGGGAAATTTTTGGCTGTTGACAAGCAGCCAAAAATTGTCATTTTGTTCAACGCATTCAAGCTTGTCGCCGGCAATTGCGGCGCAGCGCTTTACGACCCAGTAATTTTGGTACATGTAAAGGACTGTTTGGCCTGCTTTGGGCTCGTTCCAGCTGAACAACAGCTCCGCCTTAAAGGGATTTTGCAGGCCGTAGGCCGTTTTATTGGCCGCTATAAACGTTCCGTCCTTGATCGCCGGCTCCATCGACTGGCCGCTGACCCTGTAAAAGTCCAAAAGAAAGGCTTTTGCAAAAAAAGCTATCGCAAGCCCTATAAAAACGCAGAGAAAAAGATTGAATTTTGAGCCGTTATTTTTGTTGATTTTTTCCACTTTTTCTAAAATTGTGTTATAATTAAGAATATAATGAATTTGGAAAGTCTTCGCAACAAAATGAGTCCTCTTATGCAATCCTCATTGCGGTCAAAAATTTTGGCCGCCTTTGTGGCCTCATTCGCTTTTGTCTACCATTTTTCATTTATGTGGGTTTTTTACTCGCTTGGCGTCATTCCGATGTTTTATTTTAACATCGGCAGCACCTTGCTTTTTACAGCCATGGGCGGCTTGGTGATTTCTTGGAAGCCGCGCTTTTGGATGTACGCCGTTTGCTTTTTGGAGGTTGTAGTACATCAAGTTTTGGCGGAATATTACATCGGCTCTCAAACGGATTTCCACTTTTTCATCTTGTTGATGGGAATGGTTCCATTCATTGTTTTTCCAAGAAATCCAAAGCTTTCGTTTGTGTTGGGATCGATTTCTTGCGCGATTTTTGTCGCGGTAGAAGTTATGGCGCATTTGTTTCCCACGATATATGTCCTTGACGAAAAAATTGTTTTTATCATTAGATTGATAAATGTTTCTTTGTTCGCGGTTGTTATTCTTGCCCTTATCACTTTGTTCACGCTTTTCATTTTGTTCGTTGAGAACACTCACGTCTCGGAGATTCACGAACAGGCGCAAAAGATTCAGAGCCAGAACCAAAAGGTAATCGAAATGCAGAACAACACGATTATCGGAATGGCCAACCTTGTCGAAAACCGTGACGTTGACACCGGCGAGCACGTAAAGAGAACTTCTTTCTACGTAAAAGTGCTTGCGATGGAAGCGCGAAAGACTCTTGAATACCAGCAGATATTGACGGACAGGTACATTGAGCTTTTGGTAAAGGCCGCGCCTATGCACGACATTGGAAAGATTGTCGTTCCCGACGCGATTCTTAAAAAGCCCGGAAAGCTTACCCTTGATGAGTTCTTGCAAATCCAGCGCCATACGGTAGAAGGCGCCAGAATCGTTCACGAAGTCCTTGACGATAATTCCGATCCTGAATACGTTAAGATGGCGGCCGACATCGCTCTTTGCCACCACGAAAAGTGGAACGGTTCCGGCTACCCGCAGCAGTTGAGCGAATACGACATTCCGGTTTGCGCCCGCTTGATGGCGCTGGCCGATGTCTTTGATGCTTTGGTTTCTTTGCGCTGTTACAAGGAGCCCTTCTCTTGCGACGAGGCCTTCAAGATTATTGAAGAAGCCTCGGGCAAGCATTTTGATCCTGTCTTGGTTGAATGCTTCTTAAAGATTCGCGACAAGATTGAAAACTACATCAAGTTGAACCATATTCAGTGACGTTAATTTTTTTCGCGCTTAAAAAAGCTTAACCTAAGCGCGTTCAGCACCGCAAGGAACAAAACTCCAACGTCGCCAAAAACCGCAAGCCACAAGTTTGCGATTCCAGGAACGGCAAGCGCCATTATTCCAAACTTGACCAGCAAAGAAAGCGCGATGTTTTGCCAAACGACGCGCATTGTCTTTTTGGCGATTTTTATCGCGGCCGGAATCTTATTGAGGTCGTCGTTCATCACAACAACGTCGGACGCTTCTATGGCCGCGTCGCTTCCAAGCACTCCCATCGCGATTCCAACGTCGGCGCGGGCCAAGACAGGCGCGTCGTTGATTCCGTCTCCGGCAAACAAGGTGGGGCCTTGCGCGATAAGCTCTTCAACGCGCTTTACTTTGTCTTCCGGCAAAAGCTCCGCGGCCACTTGGTCAACACCCAAGGCTTTTGCGGTGGCGTCGGCCACAAGGCTTGAGTCTCCGGTAAGCATTACGGTTTTCTTTACGCCAACTTTTTTAAGGGCGGCCAAAGCGTCGCGGCTTGCTTCTTTTATTTTGTCGGAAATGACTATGTGGCCTTGATAAACTTTGTCCACCGCAACGTGAACTATCGTTCCAATGTCTTCTTTTTGGCAGGGCGTTATGCCTTGAACGCCAAAGGCGGCCATCAACTTTAAGTTTCCGGCCAAAACTTCTTGTCCTTCTATCTTTACGCAGATTCCTTGGCCGCGGATTTCTTGTATGTCCTTGAGCGCAAGGCTGTCGCACTTGGGGCAGTGGTGGGCAAGCTTTAGCGATTTTGAAATCGGGTGCTCGGAATACTTTTCGGCGTGCGTTGCGATCGCAATCAATTCCTCTTGGCTGATTTTAGCGTCAGGGCTGGGATGAATTTCGTTGACCACAAAAACACCTTGAGTGAGCGTTCCTGTCTTGTCAAAGGCCGCGATTTTTGCGCGCGACAAAAGTTCGATGTAATTGCTGCCTTTTATCAAAATGCCTTTGCTTGACGCCAAGCCGATTCCTCCGTAAAAGGAAAGGGGAACGGAAATGACCAAAGCGCAGGGGCAAGAGACGACCAAGAACATAATCGCGCGGTAAATCCAGGTTGGCCATTGCGCGTTTGCGAATATCGGCGGAACGATCGCAACCAATACCGCGGCAAGGCAAACAAGCGGCGTGTAAACTTTTGCAAAGCGGGTGATGAATTTTTCGGCATGCGCTTTTTTGTCAGCCGCGTCTTCGACCAATTCCAAAATGCGGGAAACGCTGGATTCCTCCGCGCTCTTTGTTACCTTAACGGTTATCAAGCCCTGCTGGTTTACAAAGCCGGCCATTACAATCGATCCGCTTGTGATTTGGCGTGGAACGCTTTCGCCGGTCAAGGCGCTGGTGTCTACAAAAGAATCGCCTTCGATTACCGTTCCGTCAAGCGGGACGCGCTCGCCGGGCTTTACTTGGATTGTGTCGCCGACTTGGACTTCTTCCGGGGCGACTTGGACAAAGGCTCCGTCGCGAAGGACAAAGGCCTTGTCCGGCCGCAAACCTACCAGGCTTTGGATTGAGTCGCGCGACTTGTCAACCGCGTAGTCTTCAAACCATTCGCCCACTTGGTAAAAAAGCATTACGGCAACCGCTTCTGGGTATTCGCCAATGGCGATGGCGGCGATCGAGGCGACGGCCATCAAAAATTGCTCGTCGAATATTTGGCCGCGCGAAATGTTTTTTATGGACGAAATCAAAACGTCCTTTCCGCAAAGCAAGTAGGCGGCGGCAAACAAAAGAAGCTTGGCCGCGTTAAAAATTGCCGGAGCTTGCGCCATGTCGGAAAGGCGAGAGGTAAAGGCGCGTTCGGCTCCGGGTATGTGTTCCAAAAGGAGCGCGACGACAAAGAGGCCTGCGGCTACGATTATTTTTTTGAGGCCGCCTTCTTCCTCGCCGTGTTCGTGGTCATGTTCATGCTCATGCGAGTGGCAGCAGCAGTGGCCGCCGTGTTCATGTTCGTGTTCTTCGTGATCGTGGCAGTGACAACTCATTATTGTTCCTCCTATTCGTTTACGTGATCGAGGCCTTGGCTCAAAATTGACGCGACGTGCGTGTCGGCGAGGGAATAGATGCTAAGCTTTCCGTCGCGCTCGGCCTTGATAAGGCGGCTGGTTTTTAGAATGCGCAGCTGGTGGCTTATCGCCGACTGGGTCATGTTTAGAGCCGCCGCGATTTCGTTGACGGAACGCTCGCCCTCCAAAAGGGTAAAAAGTATTTTTATTCGAGTCGAGTCGCCGAAAATCTTGAAAAGTTCCGACAAGTCAATCAGCGTGTTTTCGTCCGGCGTTCCAGCCGTTTTCTTTGCCATAGCCGCCTCCTTGTGGTTTTAGTATTGAACATATGAACAAATGCTCATATGTTTGTAGTATAAGGCGCGGTGGAGAAATTGTCAAGAGGGACGTTTGCGCCTTCGGCGCATGGGCATCGACCCCTTCGGGGTTGTTGCGTAAGTGGAAATTTTTGACGTTTGCGCTCTCGCGCATGGGCATCAAGTCCTTACAGCAACCGTTCGATCCAGCGGGCGACGCCATCCTCTTGGTTGGAGGCGCAGATTTCGTCCGCGATTTGCTTTACTTCGGCGATGGCGTTTTGCATGGCGATTCCCCGGCCGCAAAATTTAAGCATGCCGATGTCGTTAAAGTCGTCGCCAAAGGCCGCGATTTTTTCTTGGGGAATGTTTAGGTTGGAACGCAGCTCTTGTATCGCGCGCTCTTTTGTGGCGCCGTTTTTGCTCAGCTTTGACCAAGGAATGTCGGAAAAGGGATGGATGTCCAAGCCTTGTATTCCGGAGCGCTCGACTATGGCGGCGACTTTTTCTTTGTCCAAAGTTTCAACGCAAAGCTTCATGCAGGATTGCGAAAAATTTGTAAAGTCGTTGTAAGTCCAAAACTTGTCGGATAGGTTTTCTTTTGAATTTGAGTAGAGGCCGTTTTCGTTGTCTATCGTGATGGAGCCGCTATCGCCCATGACGTCCAAGGCGGCGTTGAGCAGCGCTTGCGTTTCTTCTATCGAAAATTCGCAGGAATAAATTTTTTGGCCCTTGAGAGTGGCCAAGCCGCCGCCGTTGGTTATCAAAATGTCGGGGCTGATTCCTTCTAAAAAATTAAGGACGTTTGTTCTTGCCCGCGAGGTGGAAATGCCAAAAAGGATTCCTTTTTTTTGCGCGGCGGCGATAATTTCTTTTGTGTAGTCGGAGATTGTTTTGTCGTCTCGGAACAGCGTTCCGTCCAAGTCAGAAAGTATTAAAGAGATGTTTTCCATAATCCATTATGAATGATTTTGGAATTTTGCGCAAGAGCCGCGAGGGAATCGAGCGCTACATGAAGCGCAACCCCAACACTTGCTTTGTGGCGACGCTAAAGGACGGAACGGGCGACGCGGCTCAAATAATCGGGGTTATTCTTACAGGCCACGACGGAAGGCGCGCGATAATCCACCATATGTGCGTTCACCCGGACTTTCGCCGCGGGGGAATAGCCGCCCAGCTTGTCGCCAAGGCCGAAGAAGCCTTGCGCGCGGAGGGCATAAATAAAATTTTCGGCCTTGTCTTTAAGGACAATGAGGCCGCCAACGCCTTTTGGGAAAGGCAAGGCTACACGTTGCGAACAAACCTCAATTACCGCAACAAAAGCTTGAACGCCGCTGTTCCGCAAGGGGAATAAAATGGCCGCGTTTCCACAGGACCTGTGGAAAATTTTATTGAAATTTGTGGAAAATTTGTTGAAACAAAACTTGTCAATACCTATTCGTTTGTCAATTAAAAATAAAATTAGCGGTAATTCGTTTTTTAATTTTTTAATTACTTATAATATAAAGAATTAAAACCGTCAATAACGAAAATAACAAAATTTCTCTAAATAGCGGTTTTACAAAGAAATAAAAATTTATAAAAAATTTTCAACTTTTTTTGTGGGAAAATTGTGGGAAATTCCGCTCCCGCCGTTGAAAACAAGGCGGCAAGCGTTATTTCCACTAGCAAAATCACGCAAACCGTGATAGAATATTCTATTATGGAAAAGAAAAACGCTTGGTTAAAGTACGACAATACAAAGCAGGTTATGGACTTTGCGGAGGATTACCGCAATTTTATCTCTAAAAACAAGATTGAGCGCGAATGCGCGGCTTTTTTTATCCAGCAGGCCCGCAAAGACGGCTATATTTCGTTGGAGGAGGCCCGTTCCAAGGGCAAAAAGCTAAAATGCGGCGACAAGGTTTACGCAAGCGCGATGGGCAAAATCGTGGCCCTTTTCCAAATCGGAAAAAAGCCGCTTGAGGCCGGAATGAACATTTTGGGCGCGCACATCGATTCGCCCCGCCTGGACATAAAGCAAAATCCCCTTTACGAGGACAACGGCCTGGCCCTTTTGGACACCCACTATTACGGCGGAATCAAAAAGTACCAGTGGGTCACGCTCCCTTTGGCGCTGCACGGAGTTGTGGCCAAAAAGGACGGAACGGTTGTAAACGTCGTAATCGGCGAGGACGACAAGGAAGGCGTTTTGGGCGTCAGCGACTTGTTGATCCATCTTAGCGCCGACCAGCTGGAAAAGCGGGGCAACAAGGTTGTCGAAGGCGAGGCGCTCAACATTTTGGTCGGAAGCATTCCGCTAAAGGCCGCGCCTTCAAAGGCTGCAAAAGACGGCAAGGACGGAGCCAAAAAAAATCCTGTAAAGGAAAACATCCTGAAAATTCTCAAGAAAAAATACGGCATCGACGAAGAGGACTTTTTGAGCGCCGAGCTTGAAGCGGTTCCTGCCGGCGAGGCCAAAAATTACGGTTTGGACAACTCTATGATTATGGCTTACGGCCAGGACGACAAGGTTTGCGCCTACCCGTCGTGGCGCGCGATCCAAGGCTTGCCCAAGACCGACAGAACCGCCGTTTGCCTTTTGGTTGACAAAGAGGAAATCGGCTCGGTTGGCGCCACTGGAATGCATTCGCGCTTTTTTGAAAACGCCGTGGCCGAAGTTTACGAGCTTTGCGGCGGATACAGCGAGCTTGCCTTGCGCCGAGCGTTGGCCAATTCCAACATGCTTTCAAGCGACGTAAGCGCCGCCTTTGACCCCAACTACCCTGACGTGATGGAAAAAAAGAACGCTTGCTTTTTTTGCCACGGAATCGCGCTCAACAAGTTTACAGGCTCTCGCGGAAAGAGCGGCTCCAACGACGCCAACGCGGAATTCGTTGCCAAGGTTCGCAAAATTTTTGACGACGCGGACGCTTCGTTCCAAATATGCGAGCTTGGAAAGGTTGACCAAGGCGGCGGCGGAACAATCGCCTACATTATGGCCAACTACGGCATGAACGTAATCGATAGCGGCGTCGGCGTCTTGAACATGCACGCTCCTTGGGAAATAACAAGCAAGGTTGACATCTACGAATCATTCAAGGGCTACCGCGCGTTTTTGGTTAACGCATAAACCGCGAGCTTAGGAGGAAGTTATGGGTGTTGATTCGAGAACAATAATTTTTCTCATGATCATCGCCGGCGCGCTTTTGATGCAATGGAACATCATCCGCTACGCCTTGTTCCTTAGCGGAATGAGCGACGTAATTTCGGCGGGCGACAAAAAGTCCACGGCTTTGCGCTCGGTGGGCTTGGTTCTTTTGATTTTCTTTTTGCTGGGATACATTTTTACCGCGGTCTTTGGTTCGCCCGACTTTATGATGGGCGGCATTCTTTTTGGCGGAAGCGTTTTTGTTTGGATTGTCTTGAACATTATGTTCAATTTGACCGATGTTGTCAAAAACCGAACGCTGGAAATTTCGGAAATGCTTATCGGCGTGATTGAAGCGCGCGACCCCAACCTTAGCGGCCACAGCATTTACGTCCGCAACCTTACAAAGCTTTTGTACAAGCATTTGCCCATATCGTTAAAGCATAAAGTGAATCTTGTAAGCATCGAGTACGCCGCCCTTATGCACGACGTTGGAAAGCTTGCCGTTCCCGAAGCGATTTTAAACAAGCCCGCCGGCCTTGACGAAGACGAATGGAAAGTTATGAAAACTCATCCAGGCGCCGGCGTAAAGATGCTCGCTCCGATAAAAACTTTTGACATCATCACGCCGTGGATCAAGTACCACCACGAGCGCATCGACGGAAACGGCTATTACGGCCTTAAGGGAAAGGACATTCCTTTGGAAGCCAGAATCATTTGCGTGGCCGACAGCTATTCGGCCATAACGATGAGGCGCGCCTACAAGGACGCAAAGACCTACGACGAGGCTGTCGCGATCCTAAAAGACAACGCTGGAACGCAGTTTGACACGCAACTGGTGGACATATTCGTTTCAATACCAAGAAAGGAAGTCGAAGACTGCAAGCCAAGAGACGCTTTCTAAATCGATTGATTAACTTTTAGGCAAAAAAAAATCCGCTTCGCAAGGAAGCGGATTTTTTTTAGGTTCTGCCGCTTTGCGGCATTATGTCAAGGAAATTATCCACTTGTCCGCTCGCGCGGACTGTCATTCCCGCGCAAGCGGGAATCCTGTTAGGCTTTGTTCAAGCGGCTCTCAAGGTCGTCAAGTATTTCATTGAGTTCCTTGGGAAGGTGCTTTCCAAACTTGGGATAGTGGTTCTCGCGAACGTCCTTAACTTCCTTCTTCCAACCCTCAACATCAACCTTAAGAATCTCAGGCAATGTCTTCTTGTAGTAGTCGGCCAAGCCTTCTGTGTTGATGGCGCCTTCTTTGGGCATAAGTCCAATCGGCGTGTCAACGGCGTTGTCCTTTCCGTCGCAGCGGTCGAAGATCCAAGCCAATACGCGGCTGTTGTCGCCGTATCCAGGCCACATGAATCCGCCGGGAAGGTCCTTGTTGTTCTCGTCCTTGCGGAACCAGTTGACGTAGAAGATCTTGGGAAGCTTGTCCTGGTCTTTGGCAGCTTTGCCAACGTCGATCCAGTGCTGGAAGTAGTCGCCCATGTTGTATCCGCAGAAGGGAAGAATGGCGAACGGGTCGCGGCGAATCTTTCCAACTTCGGCGGCGTTGATTGTAGAAGCGGCTGTGATTTCCGATCCAACGATAGATCCAAGGAATACGCCGTGGTTCCATGAGCGGCTCTG
>Ga0256407_10013277_pt1 | contig 11034 bp, 8 predicted proteins | sample RumenRJG_04DNA_FD_193489 | JGI IMG/M metagenome (GOLD analysis project Ga0256407, IMG submission 193489) | Bovine rumen microbial communities from Lethbridge, Alberta, Canada - RJG_04 | ecosystem: Host-associated > Mammals > Digestive system > Stomach > Rumen | place: Canada: Alberta | collected... | reverse complement strand
CTTTTATGAGTGAGGGGGACGCCGCCATTGTTGCCGTGGCACAGACTCAGATCGGCAATGAGGGCGGGCTGAAATACTGTGAGTGGTACGGTTATTCTTACCGTGTGGAGTGGTGCGCGATCTTTGTAAGCTGGTGCGCCGACCAATGCGGCTACCTGGACGCGGGTATACTACCGAAGGAGCTGAACGTGATCCCGTATGTGGAATGGTTCCGGGAACGTGATCAATGGCAGTAGATGGACTATGAGCCAAGCCCTGGCGACCTGATCTTTTACGATTGGGAGAGCGACGGCCTGGCCGACCATGTAGGCATCGTTGAGCGCGTGGAGGACGGTATTGTGTACAGCATCGAAGGCAACGCCGGGGACGCTTGCATCGAAAACAGTCATTACCTCGCAACCGCGCCGATTTATGGGTATGGGGTTCCGGCATACTAACCGTTGTACTCTGTATGAGACCTTTCCTCTATAATCAGTCACAAGAATCAGAATTGTGCAACGGGCATTGCATTATTCCTTTTGGTGCAAAAAATTTATGACATAATATCATTTTAATTTCTAATAGGTTCTTTTATGTTGACATTTTGCACCTAATTAAATACAATATATAAAGGAGGTGCATGTTATGGGACAGGCAACTTTTAGTGTCCGCATGGACGAGAACTTAAAAAATGATTTTGATTCGTTGTGTGAGGATTTTGGTATGAGCATGACCACCGCCATCAATGTATTTGCGCGGGCAGTCGTTCGGGAACGCCGTATACCTTTTGAAATTGCGGCATCCAGTGCCGGGAAACCCAGACTATCCGGAATGGAGGCGTTTTCCGCTCTCCGTGCGCAGGCAAAGGAGAACAGTATACAGGACATGCCTCTTGATGAAATAAATGAGGAAATCCGCAAAGCTCGGCATGGGGAGGGCTCCTGATGCGCTGTTATGCGGTGCTGGATACGTTCCGGGAGTTTGAAGCATTTTCCGACAGAGCCGTTTATCGTCACAGCGAGGAATTCCGGAGATCCTTGAACAAAACAAAGCTTGTAGAATCAGGGGTGAGATATTCACTCCTGATTCTTTTATACGCCGATGCCCCGACCAACATAACAATTGAAGCAGCGATTTGCTTCTTTTTCCGTTGAACCAGAACTGTGCAAATTGCTTAGTGTATTTGATAAGCGAAGTTTACCTGGTTAGAAAAGTAACAAAAAAACATATACATCAAGCTTAATCTATGATATAATAATTTACAAATATGGGTATCGGGTTTACTCAGCAAACCGTCAAACCGTCCATTTCGTAGGGGTCGATCCCCAGATCGACCTGAACCCCAGTTCACTGTACAGGCCATAAGGTTTCGGGCCGATGAGGGCATCGGCCCCTACGGAGCAGGTTTATCACTGTGCGTGTTGATCCTGCCTATATTGCGGAGTTAAGCCGATACGCACTTTTACAAATTGGTTTTCGTAGCTAGTTCTGGCCAAATTTGTGCTTTATCGGAGGTTTTTATGGCAGAAAAATATTTACCAATAGAAGATTACGCCCAAAGTGCAAATACACTTTTCCATTTTATGACTAAGGATGTGTACCTTCAGGCAGTTCTTCAGCGACGCGCATTAGTGCCACGTTACTGTGTGGAGAACGTAGAATACTTGGAGATTGGCAGCGAATCAAGCAAGTTCTCCGAGATACAGGTTTTACAGAAATGCTTTTGCGATATTCCTTTTCACAAACTAGCTGATAGTTTCAATGTCCAGGGTACTGGAGAGCCTTTTGAATCTCTTAGTCAAAGTGAAAAAGATGAGCTTGGAAAACACAATACGCATTTTGATTATTATGGACGGTATGCTATTTCTTTTTCCAAGATATGGGGTGAGAGATGCAATCTTCAGCCTATTCAATACATCAATTCAAGATCCTATTATTCTCATTCTTTCTCAAACACTATTAATGCAGCATTATCGGCCGAGGATTCCTCAGATGTGGTTGTGCAAGATATTCTCTATCGTATTGCTTTTTGCAAACCACTGCGCGGAATAATGCATAGACGTTTCAACCGTGAAAATGGATCTTTAGCAGACGTTGAGATATACAAGAATTTCCATGACGAATGTGAATGGAGATATGTTCCTTCGTTTGAAGATCTATCCGACTTCAAAATACAGAATATTATTGCAAACCCAAATCTATTTAAATATTCAAGTTCAATCAACAAGAGGTTAGAGGACGAGCAGTATCGACAGCTTTGGCTAGGCTTTGACTATGACGACGTTCGCTATATTGTCGTTCCCGATGCCACTGCGAGAATAAAAATAATTAATACCATTTTAAGTCTCCCTGATGACCAGTTTCATCAGACAGAGAGTATTCCTGTACAAAAAAGCATACTAATAAGTAAGATACTTGTTTTAGATGAGATAAGAAAGGATTGGTAAAATGCCTAATCTTCTCAAAAACATTTTTTCACATGATGAAGTAAAATATCAGGGAACACTCAAATTTAAAAACCGTGATGCTCAAAAGCAATTCTGTGAAGCATTAGAAACTGCTTATAAAGAAGGCCGTCTTGTTGATGTAGACGGAGTAGAAGCTATAACTACAAATATAAATAGCAATGATTCCACCTACCCTGTTGAAGCACATGAACATATCTGCAAACTCATGGTTGGCCCTGCATCGGAATATGTTCCCGTCAAAGTCAAGATTGACGGAGAGGAAAGAGCAATCAAACTGATACGAAAATACTTAAAAGGCAGAATTGTTTTAGAAACGTTACCCGATTCAGTCGTTTCGCTCTCTCTTTCTTTTTTAGAAGAAGATATACACAAAGTTACAGTATCATTTGCTGAACATTATGAGCAAGCAAAGACTGTTAAAGAAGTGTCTGAGGGGCTAAAAATAGCGACAGCTATTCTCTCTTTGCTTTTTGATCCAGATAAAAAATCTCCGTCTGATGATGGGGCTATTTCGCTTCCTGATGTAATAAATCATTTTAGACTAACAAGTGTGCTATTTGAACGCCTATCTGCTATAGAAAAGGAGCTTGAAATCTCTATTCCGCCAACTGAGCTTCATTCAATTTCAAACGAGAACATCTCAGATATTAATGAGCTATTTGTCCTAATATGTCAGAAAAAAGCTATGCGGACCAACTATAAGCTGACATCAACAGATAACGCACATGTTCCTCCAAATGTGGAAAGTGAAGAACGCTTGATTGGAAGTGAATTGTTTTTAACTCTTCATGGGCCCATAGAATACGAATTGTTTAATACCAAGCTTAGTCTCCATTATGTAGGCGTAGCTATAAACGTAATTGTAAAAGAGATCATACATGGTAAAGACTCTGTTAGATTCGTGTATGGAGACACTGATACTAAACCCATGTATATTTCAATAAAAGCTTTCAAAACAGACGATGAAGCCTCAGCAGAAGCAGAAAAGGTACTGGAGCACAAAGAAGACTATATTACAGCGAAAACATGTAAAGAATACCTAAATGAAGAAGAATGAGCGTTTTCTACCTGACCCAGGCGGATTCCGCAGAAAAGAAGTATACAACTATCAGTATTACTGATTTTGGTTATGTTGCTCGCCGCGAAAAAATGGAGCGTAAGAAGCAATTCACATTTACCGTCGAACTGTAATCATCTTGTTAAGTGCCAAAAAATGCGTTTCACAGTGAAACGCATTTTTTGACGACAAAATGTGATTGTACCAAGTTGGTTCTTGTGTTATTATACTGATGAACGGCAAATTTTGTAATTACTGGTCTCTTTATCGAAAGTGCTCTCTGCATTGAAGCCTGCGTTGATTCGCATAAATTAACCGGAGGAACAAGAATCATGGATAATCAGACACATAGCCATATAGTTAGCTTTATCTGGGGAATTGCGGACGATTGCCTTCGTGATGTGTATGTTCGTGGCAAATATCGTGATGTTATTCTCCCTATGACGGTCATTCGCCGCCTGGATGCTATGCTCGAAGACTCCAAAAAGGCTGTTTTGGATATGAAGAAGATGTTGGATGCAAATGGCGTTGATAATCAGTGGGGCGCTCTTTATCAGGTCGCGGGACAAGCCTTTTGCAATGTCTCCCCGTATTGCCTGCATGATCTTACCAGCCGGGCAAAGAAACAGACGCTCAAAGCTGATTTTGAATTATACCTTGATGGTTTCTCGCCTAATGTGAAAGAGATTCTTGAAAAATTCAAATTCAAGAATCAGATTGATACGCTTGTTGAAGCAGATGTTCTCACAGCGGTCATTGAGAAGTTTGTTTCACCGGACATTAATCTGAGTCCCAATCCTGTGTACAAGGATGCAGAGAAGACTATTTTGAAGCACCCCGGCCTGGACAATCATGGGATGGGCACAATTTTTGAAGAGCTTGTACGAAAGTTCAATGAGGCTAATAACGAAGAAGCCGGCGAACACTGGACGCCCCGTGACGTTGTGGAACTGATGGCGGATCTTGTGTTTATGCCGATTGCCGATCAGATCAAAGATGCCACCTATTCGTGCTATGACGGGGCCTGCGGCACCGGAGGAATGCTTACGGTTTCTCAGGAGAGATTAACAGCTCTGGCAAGTCAGCGCGGCAAGAGCGTATCGATCCATCTTTTCGGGCAGGAGATTAACCCGGAGACCTACGCCATCTGTAAAGCAGACATGACCTTAAAAGGCGACGGTAATCAGGCGGAGAATATCGCCTTTGGCTCTACACTCTCGGCAGATGCAAATGCTACCCGGCAGTTTGACTTCATGCTGTCAAACCCTCCTTATGGTAAGAGTTGGAAGGTCGATGCCGACAAGCTGGGCGGAAAAAAGGAAATTCTCGACACCCGTTTCAACACCTATCTTGAAGATGGAGAAACGCTGCCGATGATTCCGAGGACGAGCGACGGGCAGCTTCTCTTCCTGCTGAATAATGTAGCTAAGATGAAAACAGAAACGGCGTTGGGAAGCCGTATTGCTGAGGTGCATAACGGCTCTTCAATCTTTACCGGTGACGCCGGGAGCGGCGAGAGCAACGCCCGCCGGTATATGATTGAGCATGATTTGATCGAGGCCATCATCGCCTTACCGGAAAACATGTTCTATAACACCGGCATAGGAACTTTTATTTGGATTCTTTCCAACAATAAGGAGGATCGCAGGAAAGGCAAGATTCAACTTATTGATGCAACTGCGATGAAGTCTCCGCTCCGGAAAAACATGGGCAATAAGAACTGTGAATTGACGCCGGATATTCGCAAGGAGATTGTGCGCATATTCGTGGAGATGGAGCAGAGCGATGTAAGCATGGTTTTCAATAATGAAGAGTTCGGCTATTGGTCGATCACAGTAGAGCGGCCTTTGCGACTGCGCGTGTGCCCTGACCGCACGATCCCCGCAGACTTGTTCAAAAAGGCAGAGGAACTGGCTGCGGTTAAAAACGCTATTTCTTCTGTCCCTGCCGGAACGCCACTCGATAATTGGGATTCATTTGCAAAGGCCACTAAGCTCAAAGCTGGTGTCCTGAAAAAAATACGTCCTTTTATCACGGAGAAAGACCCCTCTGCGAAGCCGATTGACGGTGAACCGGATGTTGATTTGCGCGATTCCGAGAATGTACCTTTTACTTATGAGGGCGGCATTAAGGCGTTTATGCAGAATGAAGTCTTGCCCTATATCCCTGATGCATATGTGGATGAGAAAAAAACGGCGATAGGCTATGAAATTAGCTTTACCAAATACTTTTACAAACCCGTAGAACTTCGCAATTTGAAAGATATTATAGCCGATTTAACTGCGCTTGAAAGCGAGGCTGATGGAGTCCTAGCAGAGATTATGGAGGGCGTAAAATGAACCGCACAACAGATAACCTTACATGGCTAGGAACGATACCAAAACATTGGAAAATAGTAAAGCTGCGACATATATTGTCACCTTATAGTGAGAAAAATCACCCTGAGATGCCTTTGCTGTCAGTTGTGAGAGAAAAAGGCGTTATTGTCAGGAATGTTGATGATAAAGAAGAAAACCATAACTATGTTCCTGAAGATTTGAGCGGATACAAATTGGTTAAACGTGGGCAGTTTGCCATGAACAAAATGAAAGCTTGGCAAGGTTCCTATGGTGTTTCACAGTTTAATGGGATTGTTAGTCCTGCCTATTATGTATTTGATGTTCTTAGCAATATAAATATCGATTTTTTTAATCAAGCTATTAGAAGTCAACCTTATGTGAATTATTTCGGACAAGCCTCTGATGGTATTCGCGTTGGCCAGTGGGATTTATCAATTCAGCGAATGAAGGAGATACCTTTTTTATTACCTCCAATTTCTGAGCAAGATCAGATAGTACGGTTTTTGAGCTGGAAAGTGTCAATGGTTAATCACCTGATAAACACAAAGCGGCGTAAAATAGAAGCTATTGATGCAATGAAGCGATCAGTCGTGAGTCATGCTGTTACGCGTGGTTTAAATCCTGATGTGCCAATGAAATACAGTGGGGTCAAGTGGCTCGGTGACATTCCGGCACATTGGGATACTGTTAAATTGAGACAGCTCTTGCACCCTGTTAGCGTTAAGAACCATCCTGAGCTTCCGTTGCTCTCTGTTGTTCGAGAGCAAGGCGTTATTATCCGTGACATTACAGACAAGGAAGCTAACCACAATTTTATTCCTGATGACCTTAGCAATTACAAGATGGTTGAAAAAGGCCAGTTTGCTATGAATAAAATGAAAGCATGGCAGGGTTCTTACGGAATCTCTGATTACACAGGTATTGTAAGCCCAGCATACTTCATCTTTGATGTTTCTTTTGACAATCTGGAGTATTTCCATTACGCCATTCGGAGCAATGTGTATGTGAATTTCTTTGCACAAGCGTCCGACGGTATTCGGGTGGGCCAGTGGGATTTGCAGATGGATAAAATGAAGGAAATCCCTTTTATCGCGCCTCCGGCAGATGAGCAGACTGCAATTGTGGATTATATCAAAAGAATGCTTCCAAAATACGATGTTGCTATCGATAAATTGACCGAAGAAGTAGCTGTGCTCGAAGAATACAAGGCCAAACTCATAGCCGATGTTGTTACCGGGAAGGTAGATGTCCGTGAAATTCAAATCCCAGCGTATGATTATGTCGAAGATAGTACATTTGCCGGTACAAATTCCGACGACGAAGAAACTGGCAATGAACAGGAGGAAATAAATGAATAGTGCAGACAGAGAAAAATTCTGGAATGTATTGAAGAATCTCCATGACAGCAACGAAGAAAACGTAAAAGGTCTAATCTTATCCTCCCCATGGCCTAAATATCTGTGCAGATTTCGACCGGCAAGCGAAAACGCACTCAAGCAGTTAAATGATAACCGGCTGTTTTTTTCATCTGCAAATCATTATGATGATCCGTTTGACACATATTTCTACATCAATCTTGAACAGATGATTCCAGCGTATAAAGAAATGCGAAAAGCCTTATATGACAAGGATGAAATGTTCCTGACACTACTGAGGAAGATCGCTGTATTTGCAGGTCAGGACCCAGATAAATTTGTCGATATGCTGTCCGCTGAAACGCCAGATTTTGCGGAAACACATGGCAAACTCTTGGAAGTTCGTACTTCAATTCAAAAAAGGTTGTTTTCCATATGCTTCTGTGAAAATCCATATAATGAAACGCTATGGCTGAAATATGCGCAGAATTATTCTGGTTTTGTTCAGGTATATGATATGGAAGACCCCAACACTATTTTGTGCGGAAAAGATGAGGCTTGTCGGGAATGCAGCTCTGCAAAGGCGAGACCCAATATTTACCCTGTTTATTATTCAGATGAGCGATATGACGCGACCCAATATGCATTAGGGGTCTATCTGATGGATAAAATCAATCAGCAGGATGATCCAGCATTGAAACCACTCTGGGATCTCATTGTGTCACGTTTTATGTGGGAGCCAGAACGCATTTCTTTAATCAAGAAAAAGTGTCATGAATATGATCAGGAATGGAGAATGATTCGCCCAATTATGTCTGAACAGCGTTCTTTTATTAAAATGAAGCCGAGCAAAGTAATTATTGGCTTGCGAACTCCGGACTGCACAAGCAGAAAGATTGTCTCCGCTGCGGTCAATGCAGGGATAAGTGAGATACATAAGTTGTATATTAACGATTCTGATCAGTTAGATAGCAAACCTGTCCCAAATGAGTTATATCACATATAGTTTTAATACCTATTGAGAAATGGGGAAAGAATATGCTCTTTACCAACACAAAAGAGGATGGCTTAGAAACCATAATTGTCCGTTGGCTTGTAGATCACAATGGGTATGAGGAAGGGACAAACGCTGACTATAACAAAGAGTATGCGATTGACGAAACGCGGCTCTTTCGTTTCCTCCAGGATACACAGCCTGATCAGATGGAGAAGCTGGGCGTATTCCGCTCTGAGCAAAAGAAACGCCAATTCCTGAATCGGCTCCAGGGGGAGCTGGCTAAGCGCGGCATTATCGACGTACTCCGAAATGGAATAAAAGTTTATCCCGTTGACCTTATTATGTTTTACCTCACACCGACTGAGGGAAATGACAAATCTGAGGAGATGTTTAAAAAGAACATTTTCAGCGTTACACGTCAGCTTCGATACTCTACGGACTCCGGAAAGCTCGCACTGGATATGTGCGTCTTTATAAACGGCTTGCCTGTCATTACATTTGAATTGAAAAACCAACTCACCAAACAGAATGTTGAGGACGCTGTACAGCAGTATAAAGATGATAGAGATCCGCATGATCTCCTGTTCGCGTTCCGACGCTGTATTGTTCACTTTGCTGTAGATGATGCCCGAATTAAGTTCTGTACAAAGCTGGCCGGGAAAGACAGTTGGTTTTTACCCTTTGACAAAGGCTATAAGGATGGCGCGGGCAATCCTCCAAATCCAGACGGCTTGATGACGGATTACCTTTGGAAAGACATACTGACAAAGCGGAAGCTGACCCGTATCATTGAGAACTACGCCCAGGTCATTGAAGAGATTGATACAGAGACGAAAAAGAAAACTGTAAAGCAGATATTTCCGCGTTACCATCAGCTCGATGTGGTGGAGACACTCTTGGCAGATGTTCAGGCAAACGGTGTAGGTAAGCGATACCTTATACAGCACAGCGCAGGCAGCGGAAAGTCAAACTCTATCGCATGGCTGGCTCACCAGCTTATCGGCTTGACGAAAGACGGCCACCCGATGATCGATTCCGTTATTGTGGTCACCGACCGCCGCATTCTGGACAAACAGATCCGGGACACCATCAAGCAATTCACGCAAGTGAGCAAAACTGTGCAATGGGCTGAACACTCTGGCGAATTGTCCGATGCAATCACCGACGGTAAGCGTATCATTATTACCACCATCGAAAAGTTTCCCTATGCTTTGCCAAAAATCGGAGCAGAACACAAGAACAATCGTTTTGCTATCATCATTGATGAGGCTCATTCCGGACAGAGCGGCAGAAATTCTGCTCAAATGAATTTGGCGCTTTCTGGTCTTGCATCTGATAACAAGATGGACAATGAGGATAGGATCAACGCCATGATGGAGGGACGCAGACTGCTGACCAATGCCAGCTATTTCGCGTTTACTGCCACGCCGAAAAATAAGACACTGGAAACCTTCGGTGAAATCGTATGTGACAGCTCCGGTAATCCGGTTCTGGATGGCGAAGGTATGACCAAAAGGAAGCCTTTCCATGTATATACGATGAAGCAAGCTATCCAGGAGGGCTTTATTTTGGACGTGCTCCAGAACTATACGCCTATCGACAGCTTCTATAGGCTGATGAAGACTGTCGAGGACGACCCGATGTTTGACAAGAAACGGGCTCAGAAGAAGCTTCGCTCCTTCGTCGAGGGGAAAGAAATAACTATTGCGCGAAAAGCCGCCATGATGGTAGAACACTTCCATGAACAGGTTATTGCCAAAGGCAAAATCGGCGGACAAGCCCGCGCAATGGTGGTGACTTTCAACATCCCGCGCTGCATTGAATACTATTACGCTATCAACAAGTGCCTTGCCGACAGGCACAGCCCGTACAAGGCGATCATCGCTTTTTCTGAAGAACACAAGTACCAAGGAAATGAGCCTGCTTTAACCTCCGCAGCAATGAATGGGTTTCCTGATTCTAAGATCCCGTCAAAATTCAAAAAGGACCCTTACCGTATTTTGATAGTTGCGGATATGTTCCAGACCGGTTTTGACGAGCCGTTGCTTCATACGATGTATGTAGACAAGGAGCTTTCTGATATCAAGGCGGTGCAAACACTCTCTCGGCTTAATCGCTGTCACCCAAAGAAGTATGATACCTTTGTGCTGGACTTTGCCAATAAACCGGAAGATATAGAAAAAGCATTCTCTCGCTACTATCGGACAACCATCCTGTCCGGCGAAACTGACCCGAACAAGCTCTATGATCTGATAGCCACAATGGAAGAGTATCAGGTCTATTCGCAGGAGCAGGCAGACAAGCTCGTTAATCTTTATCTGGACGGCGCACCGCGGGACAAACTCGATCCGATTCTCGATGTTTGTGCTGCCATATACAAGCAGTTGGAGACAGAAGATCAGATTAAGTTCAAGAGTGCAGCAAAGGCATTCTGCCGTACCTACGGTTTTCTCGGCGCTATTCTGCCATACGGAAATGCAGAATGGGAGAAGCTGTCCATTTTCCTCAATCTGTTGATACCGAAGCTTCCTTCGCCCCGCGACGACGATCTTTCACAGGGCATTCTGGAAACGATTGATCTGGAAAGCTATCGAAACGAAGCACGCGAAACCGTAGCAATCAAACTTGAAGATGCGGATGCCGAGGTCGGCCCTGTTCCGACAGGAAAAGTCGGACACATAATTGAGCCGGAAATGGATCTGCTATCTGCAATATTGGCTGATTTCAATAACATGTTTGGAAACATCAATTGGAATGACGCTGATAATGTCCGCAGGCAAATTCTTGAAATACCTGCAATGGTCTCGAAGGATGAGAAGTACAGAAATGCCATGCGTAA
>Ga0256407_10013275_pt1 | contig 11034 bp, 10 predicted proteins | sample RumenRJG_04DNA_FD_193489 | JGI IMG/M metagenome (GOLD analysis project Ga0256407, IMG submission 193489) | Bovine rumen microbial communities from Lethbridge, Alberta, Canada - RJG_04 | ecosystem: Host-associated > Mammals > Digestive system > Stomach > Rumen | place: Canada: Alberta... | reverse complement strand
CCAAAGGGGAAATAGTGATTAAAGACCTTGTTCCCGGCGAATATACCGTTACCGAAAAAACAGACAGCCGTTACAAAGAACAAAGTCCGCAGACTGTTCGTATTGAGATGAATATGACAGCAACGGTAACATTCAAGAATGTTCTGAAAAAGGGAAATCTGAAAATCGTCAAGACGGCAGAAGACGGAAACATTGAAAATATCAGATTTACCGTCAAAGGAAAAAATTTCAGTAAGACGGTCAAGAGCAATGACAAGGGAGAAATTACGGTAAAAGGACTTGTTCCCGGAGAGTATGTAGTAATTGAAACTCCCGATGAAAGATATGAAGAACAAGAACCGCAGACTGTTCAGATAGAAATGAACAAGACAGCAACGGTAACATTCAACAATGTGCTGAAAAAAGGAAGTCTGAAGATTGTCAAGACTTCGGAAGACGGCGAGATTGCCAACATTGAGTTTACCGTCAGAGGAAAAGATTTCAGCAAGACGGTCAAGACCAATGACAAAGGCGAAATTACGGTAAAAGGACTTGTTCCCGGAGAATACACCGTTACAGAAGTTCCTGATGAAAGATATGAAGAACAAGAACCGCAGACTGTTCAGGTAGAAATGGAAAAGACGGTAACAGTAACATTCACAAATGTCCTGAAGAAAGGTAATCTGAAAATCATCAAGACCTCAGACGATGGTGTTGTTGAAAATATCGAATTTACTGTTACAGGTGAAAATTTCAGCAAAACGGTAAAGACCAATACCAAAGGGGAAATAGTGATTAAAGACCTTGTTCCCGGCGAATATACCGTTACCGAAAAAACAGACAGCCGTTACAAAGAACAAAGTCCGCAGATTGTTCAGGTAGGAATGAACAAGACAGCAACGGTAACATTCAAGAATGTTCTGAAAAAAGGAAATCTGAAAATTGTCAAGACGGCAGAAGACGGAAACATTGAAAATATCAGATTTACCGTCAAAGGAAAAAATTTCAGTAAGACGGTCAAGACCAATGACAAAGGCGAAATCACGCTAAAAGAACTTGTTCCCGGAGAATACACCGTCACAGAAGTTCCGGATGAAAGATATGAAGAACAAGAACCGCAGACTGTTCAGGTAGAAATGAACAAGACAGCAACGGTGACATTCAACAATGTGATGAAAAAGAGTTTTATCAGAGTGGTAAAACTCGATTCCGAAACAGGAAAACAGATTGCCGTAAAAGGTGCGGAATTTGAACTCTTTGCCCCTGACGGTAAGAAAATTGCTGCCATACAGACTGATGAAAAAGGTGTTGCTCTTACTGTTCAGCCTTTGATTTACGGCAACGGCTATTCTCTTGTGGAGACCAAAGCACCGAAAGGGTATGTTCTTGACCCCACTCCCGTTTATTTTGATGTCAACGAAAAGATGGTTTCCGAAGAAAACGGACTGACAGTTGTTACGGTGCAGAAGTTCAATACTGTTCAGAAAGGCAGGATTGTCATTGAAAAGGCAGGCGAGATATTTGCCAATGTAACTGCACTCGGCGGAGGGTATGTGGACGAAAACGGCAGCGATACAGCCTTTCCGACCGTTTATCAGCCTGAATTTTCGGCAGTGGGTCTTGCAGGTGCAGTGTTTGAAATCTATGCCGATGAAGATATTGTCACTCCCAATGGTACACTGAAAGCCCAAAAAGGTGAACTGATAACTACCATAACCACCGATGAGAACGGAAAGGCGGTCAGTCAGAAACTTTATCTCGGCAAGTACAGAATTACTGAAAAGACTGCTCCTTACGGAATGGAACGCAGTGTCGAAGATATTCAGACAGAACTTATCTATGGCGGTCAGAAAAAGGAACTGATTTCCGTCCATATTTCAGTGGAAAACCAAAGACAGAAAGCAAAAATCAATCTGCTGAAAGTTTTGGAACAGAACGAAATATTCGATATTGGAAATAATAAAGAAATCAATTCTGTAAAATTCGGACTGTTTGCCGATGAAGAAATCAAGGCGGTAAACGGTACAGTTATTCCGAAAGATGCACTTCTGGAAATCATCAGTTGCAACGAACAGGGAAATGCGGAATTTAAAACCAATATTCCTTTCGGAAAGTACTATGTCAGAGAAATTTCCACAGAAGAACATTATGTCTTATCCGACAGACACTATCCTGTTGTGTTTGAATACGCAGGTCAGGACACGGAAACAGTCAGTATTTCTGTTAATGAGGGAAAAGAGATAGTCAACAAAATAATTTCGGGAAAAATCAGAGGGCTGAAAACCGACAGGGAGAACGGCAAAGCTGTAAGCGGTGCGGTGTTTGGATTGTTCAGAAATGATGCCAGTGAGTTCACCGAAAACAATGCCGTTATGACGGTGGTTTCCGATGAAAACGGTGTGTTTGAATTTAACAAAATCCCCTACGGACAGTATATCGTGTATGAACTTCAATCCGCAGACGGATTTATGAAAAACGAAAACCGGTATCCTGTTACCATTGCCGAAAATGATTGTATTATTGAGATTAAGGTTGTCAATGACAGAATTCCAAAAATCAGAACAACGGCAACTACTGACGGAAAAAAGGAAATCGGAGCAAGCGATACCTTTATTCTGGAAGATGAAGTGGCTTATGAACATCTCATTCCAAACAAAGAGTACACACTCAAAGGTGTTGTGATGGACAAAGCGATAAATCAGCCTATGGTAATCAACGGCAGAAAGATTGCTGTGGAAAAAGTGTTTGTTCCCGAAACTCCGTCAGGAAAAATTACTGTCAGATTCCGTATTCACGCAACAGAAATCAAAAAACAGACTGACCTTGTTGTCTTTGAAACACTGTATGACGATGGTCAGGAAATCGCTGTTCATTGTGACATCAACGACAAAGGACAGACTGTCACCGTAAAAATCCCCAAAATCAGAACAACCGCAACATCAGACGGTCAGAAAAATGTTACGGCAGAAAAAGAAATCACTATCATTGATACAGTGGAATATGCCAATCTCATTGTCGGCAAGGAATACAGGGTATCGGGTGTGCTGATGGACAAAAAGACAGGCAGACCACTGACCGAAAACGGAAAGAACATCACCTCCGAAACTGTCTTTACGGCAGAAAAGGAAAACGGTGAAGTTACGGTAAAATTTGTCTTTGACGGTTCAGTCATCACGGAAGATACCGAAGTGGTAGTTTTCGAAGCATTGTACAGCAACAATAAAGAGATTGCTGTTCATTGTGACATCAACGACAGGAATCAGACAGTAAAAATCCACCCTGCGAAGCACCCCGAAATTGAAAGACCCAAAACAGGTGATGATAACAGGTTGGGAATGTTGTTCGGTATGGCAGAAAGTTCACTTGTCTGTATTTTGTCAGCAATTCTGTTCAGAAAAAGGAAGTGGAATAACCAGAGATGAGAAATGTCTATATCTGTTTACCTTTTGAAGAAGATGTAAAGGGCAATTCCGAAAAGGCGAAAAGATATGCAAAGTACGCATTTGAATGTGGTATGGCACCTGTCATGCCACATTTTTATGTGGAAATTGTGGAAAACCAAAGCAAGGAAAACATTGAAGCAATGGTTGAATCGGGAATGTCATTGTTGTGGGAGGCAGATGAGTGCTGGGTATTCGGCGAAGAACTGACGGAAAAAATGAAAAAGGAAATCCGTTTTGCTCAGAAACTGAATATCGACATTCTGTACTTTACGGAAAATGAAAAGGGAGAGATATGCAGTGCAAAGAAGAAAAAAGCAAAAAAGAGAAGATAAGCTGTTCAGAATTTTATCTGTAATCAGTGTGCTGATGATATTTACCGTTCTGACAACGCTTACAGTGTACGGTGCAGGCGATGTGGCAACGGCTATTCAGAACACATGGAATTCGGCAAAGGGTCAGGTACAGTCAGTAGTCAACAATGTGGTTTTTCCCGTAGTAGATACCATTCTGGCGGTATTGTTTTTTGTGAAGTTATCGCTGAGTTATATGGAGTACAAGAAACACGGACAGTTTGATGTGACAGCTCCTGCCATCTTATTTGGTTGTCTTGTGTTCGCTCTGACAGCTCCGCTCTATATCTGGACGGTTATCTGAAAAACTGGATTGTCTGAGGAAAACGGAAAGCCTGAAAAACTTTCCGTTTTCCGAAAGTGAGGTGTTTGCTATTTTTGATTGGTTGACAGACCTTGTCGGCGGTGTCGGGGATATGGTAAGCAGTGCTGTCAGCAGTGCGGGAGAGATGTTGTCGCAGACAATTCTTGATTCGATGTTGCAGTGGTATTGCGAAACGATTTACAATGCTGTCGCTGACTTTTTTGCCCAGATGGGAAATATGGGAGCAGAACTGTTTGACTTGTCGTGGGTGTCGGCAACGGTTCAACTGTTTACCTTGTTCGGGTGGTCGCTGTTTGTGGCAGGAATGGTTGTAGCGGTGTTTGATGTGGCGGTGGAAAGCCGTAACAATTCGGTTGACATCAAGTCAACTGCCCTGAATATTCTTAAAGGCTTTTTTGCCTGTTCATTGATAGGTGTTGTTCCCATTGACCTCTATAAATTCTGTGTCACATTGCAGAATGTGTTTATGAGGGATATTTCCTCAATGGTAGCGAGTTCCAAAAGCGTGGATTTGGCGGAAGTCGGACTGGAAGTATTGCAAAGCAGTTTCAGTCCGACCCCATCTGTAAAATGGACTTTGCTGTTGTTGGTCAGTATGATTGCCTATGCTTACTGTGTTGTGAAGATTTTCTTTGCCAACATCAAGCGTGGCGGAATACTTCTGGTGCAGATTGCAGTCGGGTCGCTGTATATGTTCAGTGTGCCGAGAGGGTATCATGACGGCTTCAACCAGTGGATAAAACAGGTAATCGCCATTTGTCTGACAGCGTTTTTACAGACATCACTTCTGTATCTCGGAATGTTGACATTCACCGATAATATGCTGTTGGGATTAGGCGTTATGCTTTCAGCGAACGAAGTGCCGAGAATAGCACAGCAGTTCGGACTGGATTCAAGTGTAAAAGTCAATGTCACGAATGTTATGCACGCAACGACAACCGCCGTCAATCTGACAAGAACTATTGCAAGTGCGATAAAATGATAGGAGGTGTTCAAATTTGAAAGAATATATTTATCCGAACAACCTGAAAGCCAGAGCAGGACTGTGGCTGTGGTCATTGCGTGATTTGGTACTGGTCGGTATTATGGCGATGATTTCCTTGTTTTTGTTCGTCAATCTGGGGTGGATTGTTCCAATGGCGATGACAATGTGCTATGCGTTTATGACAATCCGTCTTGATGACATCACTGTTGTTGATTTTATCCGCTATGCCGTAAAATATTTCATCAGCACACAGCAGTACTTTGAATGGAGGTCGGAATATTGAAAAGAAAAGGAAAATCTGTACAGAAATTACTTGGTATAAAATCTTTCACCGAAAACGGAATAGAAATGATAAAGGGAGAGTATATCTTTTTCAATGTTCAGCCAACAAATATTTCCGTACTGTCAACGGCAAATGTTGAGAATAAGATACGACAGCTTCGGTTGGTATTTTCCTCTGTGCCGTATCTTGAGATTCTATGTACCGATTCCTGTGAGTGTTTTGATGACAACAAGAACTATCTCCGACAACGCTGTGAAAAAGAACTCAACAACAAAGTAAAGAACATCATTGAGAAAGATATTGATTTTCTGGACGCTGTACAGAGTGAAACGGCAACATCAAGACAGTTTGTCTTTGTGCTGATGTTCAGGGGAATGAAGTCCGAACAGGTGGTACAGCGTGTCAACAGTACAGAAAAAATCGTCTCGGAACAGGGATTTGAGGTACAACGAATGAACAGACAGGACATCAAGAAATTTCTTGCCATTTATTTTGACGCAAGTCTGAATGGGGACAGCATTCCCGATTATGATGGACAGCCGTTTATCGAGGAAGAAAAGAAGAATGAGTAGAGTATTTTACAGAATTTTTATTGTATTGTTTTGCATAGCTTTTCTGTTTTCGGTGTTTGAAATCACGAAGTTCTTTCTTGTCAGACACGATGAAAAAGAAACGATGGTGCATCTGACGGAAATCAGAGGGGCAGTTCCTGAAAAGCCGACAGTCAGTTCTGTTGAACCGCATACGGAAAGAAAGACGGAATATCCGACAAAAAAAAAGACGGATATTCCTGTTTTTGCACCCAAAAATGAAGAGCAAAATACTGTTCAGCATATTGAAAACCACCGAAGTATGCAGAATATTTTTGAAATGAACAGCGATTGTTTCGGTTGGATAAGCATAGCCGATACCAATATCAGCTATCCTGTTATGCACACGCCGTATGATTCGCAGAAGTATCTGCACAGGGATTTCTATGGAAATGACAGTTACAGCGGTGTTCCTTTTCTGGATTATCGCTGTTGTGAACAGAGCGATAATCTGATTGTCTACGGACATCATATGAATGATGGCACGATGTTTGCCGACTTGTGCAACTATTCTGACAGAAATTATTTTGATAATCACACCGAAATTCTGTGGGAAAACAGAAAGGAAACAGCATATTTTCAGGTGTTTGCGGTGGCTGTTGTCAGTTGTTATGACGACTGGTATCTGTTCACTGACGCTTCCACTGATGAACATTACAATGCAGAAATAGAATATTTAATGGAGAAAAGTCTGTATCATACGGAAAATATTCCACAGAACAGACAACAGTTACTCACCTTGTCGACCTGCACCAATGCCGATGAGGACGGGCGAATTATCGTAGTAGCCGTAAAAAACTGAAATTGTTCAGCCGTTTGTCTTGATGATGAACGGCTGATTTTTACATTCAAAAGACAGGGAGAAAAGAAAAATGGCGATATTCAGAAAGAAAAAACTCAATGAAGAAGAACAGGAAAAAATCCGTACAAAAGATTTTTTCGATATGATATTTCCGGCAACGGTCAAGTTTATGACAGACTGTTATGTGTTCGGCAACAGTTACCGTTGTGTATGGGCAGTCCGCAGTTATCCGCCGTCTACCGAAGAACAGGCAATTCTTTCACAGATTGCCGACAGAAACAATGTGACTTTGCGGATTTACAGCCGTCCTGTTGACAGTATGGAGCAGAGAAAAGTCATTCAGAACCATACCCGAAAAAACAGGCTGATGTCGGGGGCAGACAATGTCAGCGACAGGATAGAGGCGGAAAACAATCTGCAGGATGTGGTTATGCTGATAACCAATCTGCGAAAAGAAAAAGAACCGCTTCTGCACTGTTCGGTATTTATCGAACTCAAAGCAAAAAGTATAAAGGAACTGGAAGAACTGAAAAACGATGTGACAATGGAACTGACCCGTTCCAAAATCGCTGTCGACCGTCTGATACTCCGACAGAAAGAGGGCTTTTTATCGGTGTTTCCGTTAGGGTACAATCAGTTCGGGGATATGTACGAAAGGATATTGCCTGCAAGTTCGGTGGCAAATCTCTATCCCCTGAATTTTTCGGGAAAGACTGACCCGAACGGTATCTATCTCGGCAAAGACAAGTACGGCGGAAGTATTCTTGTTGACTTTAACAGACGAAGTAACGACAAGACCACAAGCAACGCTCTGATTTTAGGAAATTCAGGACAGGGAAAATCATATCTTCTGAAACTGATACTGACAAATGTCAGAGAAAGCGGAAAGTCTGTTATCTGCCTTGACCCCGAAGCCGAATTTCGTGAACTGACGGAAAATCTCGGCGGTTGTTATGTGGATTTTATGAGTGGAGAATACCGCATAAATCCCCTTGAACCGAAAGTCTGGAACAGCAATGAAAATGGTGCAGAACACGATGTTCACGCACCGAGTGCATTCAATAAGGTGACACCACTCTCACAGCATATCGCATTTTTAAAGGATTTTTTCAGAACATACAAGGACTTTGATGACAGTCAGCTTGACACGATAGAAATACTGCTGAAAAAATTGTATAAAAGATTTGGCATTGATGAAACTACAGATTTAACCGTCAGAAAAAGTACGGACTATCCGATTATGTCAGACTTTTACGCATTGTGTGAGGAAGAATTTCTGACATTTGACAACAAGATAAAAAATGTTTATACGGAACACATTCTGCAGGAAATCTGTCTTGGTGTTCACAGTATGTGTGTAGGTTCAGAGGCGACTTACTTTGACGGTCACACCAATATTTCAGACGATAACTTTCTGTGTTTCGGTGTCAAGGGACTGCTCGATACCAACAGGCGACTGAAAGACGCTATGCTGTTCAACATACTTTCGTATATGAGCAATCAGTTGTTAGGTAAAGGAAATACCGTATCTGCTATTGATGAAATGTATTTATTTTTATCCAATCTGACGGCAGTGGAATATATCCGAAATGCAATGAAGCGTGTGCGTAAAAAAGAATCGGCGGTGATTATTGCCAGTCAGAATGTTGAGGATTTTCTGCTGCCGAATGTTCAGGAATACACAAAGCCATTGTTTTCCATTCCGACACATCAGTATCTTTTCAATCCGGGACTGACGAACATCAAAGCCATAGGAGAAGTGATACAGCTTGAAGAAAGCGAACAGGACTTGATGAAATATCTGACAAGAGGATGTTGTCTTTACCGTTGCGGAAATGAACGCTATCTTTTACAGGTAAAAGCTCCTGAATACAAGTCTGTTCTGTTTGGAAAATCAGGTGGCAGATAGTAGACAAAATTATTTTCAAGTGTTAAAATAAAGATATACACAATCGGAATTTATGGAGGTAAGTTTATGCTTGGAGTATATTTAAGCGGAACAGGAAATACACAGCATTGTATTGAAAAGTTGGCAACATTGATTGATGAAAATGCTATTGTTATGCCGTTAGAAAGTGAAAATATAGTTGATGTTATCAAAAATAACGAAATTATTATTCTTGGATATCCTACTCAATTTTCTAACGCTCCCATCATGGTTAGAGATTTTATTAAGGATAATGATATTTGGAAAAATAAGAAAATTTTATGTGTCACAACAATGGGAGCGTTCAGTGGAGATGGAGCAGGTTGTACAGCACGATTGTTAAAGAAAAAGGGAGCAATCATATTAGGTGGTTTACATATTCGTATGCCTGATTCGGTATGTGATAGTAAACTATTGAAAAAATCATTAGAAGAAAATAAAAAGATTGTTATGAATGCTGACAGAAAAATAGAAAAAATAGCACAAAATATTAAAAACGGCAAATATCCTAAAAATGGTATCAATATTGTCGCACATATTATCGGTTTGTTTGGTCAACGGTTATGGTTTTACAATAAAACAAGTAATTACTCAGATAAATTGAAGATTAGTGACAGTTGTGTTGGCTGTGGATTGTGTGTTCAAATTTGTCCAATGAAAAATATTAAAATCAACAATAAAAAAGCAGTTGCGGAAAATAAATGTACTATGTGTTATCGATGTATTAGTCATTGCCCTCAAAAAGCGATTACGCTTATTGGAAATACTGTTCAAGAGCAATGTCAATTTTCTAAATATATATCATAAAATTTAATTTATTAAAATAAATATGCTATAGAGTTTTACCGAATGATTTTTTATTGAAGTCGTTCGGCTTTTTTCTGTTAAAAAACTTTGAACTGCCTTTTTTGTCTGGATAATCGTTTCTGATTGTGATATGTTGATAGCAATAAAAAAACGATGACATTCAGAGGGGATTACAGATGAAAAGAACGGTAGATATGATAACGATATATGAAAAAAGCTTTGTAAAAAATCAGAAGAGTTTGTTTGCCTGTTGGTTGAAATATGCCAACGGGCTTTTTTATATCCAGAATTTTTTAAGGAGGAATTTTTTTATGGTGACGGTAGGTGCAGTACTCAAAAAAATTGCGATAGGTCTTTTGTCGCACCCGAAATCGTGGAAAGTTGTCGGCGGAATTGTTCTGGGGTTGATTGTTATTCTTGTCACACCGCTGGTAATGATTACCGCTGTTTTTAACGGCGATATAGAAATTGACCGTGACAGGCTCAACGAAATCATTGAAAGAAATATGACGGCAGAACAGTCCGAAAAGGTAAAGACAATGGACAAAACGATGACAGAAATCGAAAAGCAACTCAACAAGAAAAAATTATCCGAATACAGATTACAAGCGGAAGTTGTCTATGCGATGGCACTGGCGGATAAGTCCAGTGAGAGCAATTTTGTTCAGAATTTTTTAGGGTGTTTCAAAAAAGGACAGAGTGACGCAGAATTTGTTAAAAAGGTCAATGAAAAATTTGGTGTGGCAATCAGTTATGAGGAATTCAGCACGATGATGAACTCTGTACAGGGAGGAAATTCAGGATGAAGAAAGCAAGTATCAACATTTTCTATGACGATGAAAAACTGTCGGCAGTAAAAATGTATATGAAACAGAAAGACCTTAATATCAAATCAGAATTGGAAAAAACGATAGACAGTATGTATGCACGATATGTACCGTCCAATGTCAGAGAGTTTATCGATATGAAAGCCGTTCAGAAATCGTCAAGAACAAAAGTAACGTCCGCAAACAGTGAGGAAACGGACGAAGAATGAAAAATCAGAATTTCGGAATAGAAATCGAAATGACAGGAATAACCCGTTCCACTGCTGCAAAAGTAGTGGCGGGTTATTTTCATACAACAGCAATTCATGTGGGTGGTGTGTATGACGCCTATTCCGTCAGAGATGGTGATAACCGTCAGTGGAAGATTATGAGTGATGCAAGTATCCGTTGTGAAAACCGCAACGGCAACAGTGCCAGCCGACTGTATGCGGTGGAATTTGTCACTCCAATTTGCAACTACGATGACATCGAAACGGTGCAGGAGCTTGTCAGACAACTTCGTGCTTCAGGTGCAAGAGTAAATTCTTCGTGTGGTATCCATGTCCACATTGACGCTTCAAACCACACCCCGAAAACTCTGCGGAACATCGTCAACATTATGGCATCAAAGGAAGATTTGTTGTACAAGACCTTGCAGGTCAATGTATCAAGGCAGAACTACTGTCAGAAAATGGATACACGCTTTCTTGACGAAATCAATGCAGGGCGACCAATGA
>Ga0256407_10013273_pt1 | contig 11035 bp, 7 predicted proteins | sample RumenRJG_04DNA_FD_193489 | JGI IMG/M metagenome (GOLD analysis project Ga0256407, IMG submission 193489) | Bovine rumen microbial communities from Lethbridge, Alberta, Canada - RJG_04 | ecosystem: Host-associated > Mammals > Digestive system > Stomach > Rumen | place: Canada: Alberta | collected... | reverse complement strand
CAGCCTGTCTTGCCGCATCCGCATTTTTCAGGTTCTCCGTCAACAATATGGATATGACCTATCTCACCTGCAGCTCCTGTTGAGCCGGTAAGTATCTGTCCTCCAAGTATTATGCCTCCGCCTACGCCTGTTCCCAGCGTAACCATTACAAGGCTGTTGAATCCCTTTCCTCCGCCGCGCCACATCTCACCGAGTGCGGCAACGTTGGCATCATTTCCGGCTTCAACGTTCATTCCGCCAAGAAGCTTACTGAAAGTCTCCTTGATCGAGAATTCTCCCCATCCGAGATTGGGCGCCTTATATATGACACCTTTACCATCAACAGGACCGGGAACACCTATTCCAACACCGATGACTTCACTGTCTGCGATCTGTTTTTCTTTCATTTTGGCTTTTATCGCATCAGCAATATCCGGCAGTATTTTTTCTCCGTTATTATCTTTTCTTGTGGGTATCTCCCACTTCTCACTTACATTGCCTTCCGGATCGAACAGACCCATCTTGACCGTTGTCCCCCCAAGATCAACTCCGAAAATGTACTTCCCCATGAATCGTAACCTTTCCTTTCTTTATTCTTCGCCGTCGTTCTTTCCGATCGACGCCTGCAGACGCTTATACAATTCTTCCGCTGCATTGTAACCCATCTTCTTCTGTCTGTGGTTAACGGCAGCAGACTCACAGATGACCGCCAGATTTCTTCCCGGCCTGATAGGTATGGTGTGGCTTACGATCTTATTACCGAGATACTCGGTATATTCTTCCTCCAGACCCATTCGGTCATACTCCTGATCCTTCGACCAGTCTTTAAGCTTTATTACCAGATCTATCTCCTGGTCATCTTTGACACTGGAAACACCGAACATCTGCTTTACATCCACGATACCTATACCGCGGATCTCGATCAGATGCTTTGTCACTTCAGGCGCGCTTCCGATCAAAGTATCCTCAGAAACCTTTCTGATGAGCACCGCGTCATCACTGACCAGACGATGACCTCTTTTTATCAGCTCTATAGCCGCTTCACTCTTACCGATACCGCTCTCTCCTGTGATAAGAACTCCTTCACCGTAGATATCCACAAGTACTCCGTGAACCTGAATACAGGGAGCAAGCTTTGCGTTCAGCCATCTGATGACCTCTGCCATAAATGCAGATGTAGCCTTGGAAGTACCAAGGATAGGAACACCATACTTTACGGCCGTTGCCTTGAATAAAGGATCCGGCTCCAGTTCCCTGCAGAAAACAAACGCCGGAGTTGCATGATTCAATATCCTGTCATAGATCTCAGCCTTCTGCTCCGGAGCAAGCGACTGCATATATGTATATTCAACAAATCCTACGATCTGAAGTCTCGTTGAATCATAATGTTCCAGATATCCTGTCAGCTGTATGGCAGGACGATTTATATCCGGCTGGGTGATCTTTATCTTATTGATATCGATCTCTTCCGTCAGATTCTTCAGCTTCATTTTGTCTATCAGACGCTGCAGACTGATACTTGCCATACAAAGCCTCCTTTTTCTACCAGAACATCCCAAATAAAAAAATATTGCATGAAGACATACAGGATTTATTATACCATAATCAGTCGGCGTTCGACATCCTTGCTCGACATCAAATATTTACAGTCGATCCTGCATGGGCCATACATAGGCAGGGCGATCTAACATGAACCACTTTAACTTGGTGATCTGCTCATCCGCCTCCTCTGCACTGCCTTCACTGGGAAATCTGTTATACTGCTGCTCCCACAGAGGGGCGTAAGTACCCTTGTATTTATCGAAATAGTATTCAACATTCTCTTCGGTAAAGAGGTCTGCCGACATCTCTATGAGCTTTTCTTTGTAAGCCGTTCTGAAGCCCTCGTTTGTCATAAGATATGCAAAGCATTTCGGAGCCATCCAGGGGACCGAAGTATCCAGCAGTCCGCCTTCGATACCGTCGGATACCAGCGATTCCGCTATAGTATCCCTGTCGACATATCCACCGCAAAAATCCAGATCGTAAAGCACCATTCTCCATCTGCCATCTCCATATTCGGTACCCTCATCTTTAGCGGTTTTCCACATGGCCCAGTTATGATAAGGCCAATCACTATTATTCAGCCAAACTTCTGCAGCAAAATAATTCATGACGGAATCAGTATCAACTATTTTTGAAAACTCTTCATAATCTTCATCAGATTTCAGATCCTCATGTGTATCAAAGAAATCCATTAATTCATAGAAATAATAGTTTTCATCATCGATGCCTTCCGGAAGCTCACCCACCTCCAGCTTTCCCATCGTTCCTTCCTTACCTTTGTACATGATGACATCATCCTTGTCCACCCCATACATGGCCGCAAACCATTCATCATCAAAATCCGACTTTATACCATAAAGTCCCCAATACTCACCATTAAGGTATACGATACAGCACCGGGATTCCTGAAATGCCACATTTTCCATATCCCAGTCGGAGATCATGTCCTGAAGCAACATATCCGTGCATTTAGTATTCTTATACAGGCCGTTGTAATCCGACTTGATTATAAGCTTATCAAAAGAATCCATGGTATTTCCCGATACGCTTTCATATCCTTCACCAAAGATCGGATAATCAAAACTGCTTTTTCCGTATTTTTTTCTTGCATATATGCGAAAGCTTTTCTGAAGAGCGCTTCTTCCCTGCTGCCCCTGTATACGGATCCCGCAGTTTTGTGAAAACAGTATCTCGGATGTTCCCATGGGAGAGGCGGTAATGACTGTCACCGCCGCAGGTCTTTCCCATTCCTTTCCCCGCTGATTATAATTGGCATACCAACTACCGCGATAGCTGTTAACCATTTCCTCCGGAGTACCACCGTTTTCATAATATTCATTTACTTCATTTTCAAAAACAGCACCTTTTACGTATATGCCTTTTTCATGATCAAACAGATCATCATAATCCATCTGTATACTGACAATTGCAAGGTCGGAAACCGCATAACTGCAACTGTCAGAGAGACCCTTTATATGTTCATCGGCCGTACCCATAAAATACACTTCATTTATTTCATCATATATCCTGCCATCTTCACCCACGCATGCCATACGCAGGACAGAACATTTATCAACATCCTCCTTTGACGGCATCTCTGCTGTGTTGATAACAGTAACACCATCCTCCGATACTGTCTCATGATCCACCGTGATAAGCCCCGGTTCTACCGCAGAACATACATTATCCTCATTTCTTCGATCACGTATGGTTACAGGGGCCGTATACTGCTTACGTGTTTCACTTGTCAGAGGATCACTGCCGTCCTCCGTATACCACACGATGGCAGTTTCCGGCGGATCCATAACAGATCTGTTGATGCTTACAGTCAATTCAAATTCTCCGGGATAGAAACCCGATCTGTCGGAAAGGATAAGTCCATACTCCATATCTTCCGTAACAACCGCATTTCCCACATAATCCGAAAGCCCCGGTATGTTTTCCGATACCGAATTCCCGGACACACCGTTTTCTCCACCCTTAACAGTACAGGCGGTAAGCAAAAATAATGGCACAGATAAAACCAAACATATCCAATCCTTTTTCATATAATTTCTCCAATTCTATTATTTTTCAGCTGCGTTATCCGGACCGAGGTCTGTCCAGCTGTCGGGATCATATACCGGTCCGTTAACCGTATACCAGTCGTCATCTCTCGTATCAAAGACATATCCCTTATTGTCCGTGATCATATAATTTTCGGAAGAAGTGATATACGGCGCATTCTTTTGCTTCTGATCCACAGCTATCTCATTTCCTGTATAAGGATTTATTGGATCCGATATTATACCGTTCACCGCAAGATACGGAACATCAGCTATTGTCATGAAGTCTTTCGATACATTTAAAGCTTCACCTTCTTCATCAAAATCCTTAACCATCAATAACGCCAAAAACATCTGCGCATCATAACCGTTATCGAGAATACATTCTCCCATGCTAAGGGCATGATCCGACACAAGGATTATTCTTGTATTATCATATACATCTTCTTCTTTCAGGTATTCAAGCCAGTCATTCAGACACATAAAAGCTCTCATCTGAGTATGCCAGGAAGATGATGCATAATATCCCCACTTGTCCTCGAATCCACTGTTATCGGGATAGGCTGAGTATTCATAATCCGGCATCTGCAGGGTTACTGTCTCGTGGGTGATCTCGTTATTCATCACCACCGCACAGCCTGCAACATTGTCAGTGATCTCCGTCAGTTCACCCAGATTTTCCATCACTGCATATTGATTGAGATATTCTGTGGGAATATTTGTCACGGACATATATTTACCCTTACTGTAAACAAAGGATTGAAGAGAAACCGGAAGGGATTTCATCACTCCATACATAAAAAATCTCCAGTCTCTTCCTCCGCCGGATGCGGAAATCTCAGTCTTCTCTTCCGGTGAGAGCATATCGGCGCACTGTCCGTCCGCCAACGTATGATAATCCACATTTTTCAGATTCCCAAAGACATCTTCCACTGTCTTTTCATAATATCCGACATAGGGCAGGTCACATACGGTTACATGCATGCCGTTCTCCGAGAATACCCTCGGAAGAAGAGTTATGGCCTCATCATGCTTATCTCTGAGTAAAAAATCCGTCCTTTCATTCATGGCTTTGGGAGTATAATCATAGCCGCCAAAAAGCTCCGGTGCACCGAAATTGGTGTGTGCACCGAAAGAAACTGTCTCCGGATAATAAGTAAAGTCGGAAAAACCTGCTGCCAGTTCAGGTCTCTCCTCTAAAATATATGGAACCAGTGCTCCGACGGCTCTGTCCAGCATTATCACAACCACATTTTTTCCGGTCCTGCTTAAAACAAGCGGCTTTTCCCCGGAAATTGTTCCCGTATTTCCTACGCCCGACTTTGCAAGTGCATCATTAACGCTTATCACATCCGTAAATCCAAGAACGACTGCCGCTGCAGTAAGAACAGCATAGGCAAATACAAGAAGCCTGCGGTGCCTCTTCCACACCCATATACAAAGGATGGCAAGCGCCCCCACCGAAGCGATATTTAATATCTGCCATCCGGTTGAAAAATACATTCCCTCGGAATAAAGAAGGTCCGTAGAGAGGGTTCCGAAGGTTTTTCCAAAGATCATGTAATCAACCAGCATCACGGGGGGTATCATGACCGTGATCAGTGATAAGAACTTTTTTCCCTTTTGATCGGCTGTCAGATAAATAACTCCGGACCAGAACAAAAATATGCCTGTGGCTACTTCCAATAATCCAAACACATGATCCAGCGGCATGGTACCTGCTCCGAAATCCACAAATTCCTCGGGAGATGAAGACACTATGGAAAGGGGAAGCAAGAGACCGAATATTACCACCGCAAGAAGTGAAGACACAAACCATATATTCCGGTATGCTTTGGTCTCATCATCCGATACAGCTTCCGATCTGACCGATTCTTTCTTCTTTACAAAAATCCTTCCCAATAACGGAATAAAGGATATAACAACCGCCGTCGCTATAAAAATTATGTGCCCCTTATCGGGGATCCATTTATCCGGTCCCACATTTTTAACAAGGACTCCGGAAAGAGCTGCCCATACCGCAACCACCACCCCCGCCAGAGCACATATAACAGATGCTACAGTACCGGGATGTTTTATCTTCTTCATAAATACATTTTTCAACAGAGAAAACAGATTGTTCAGCGTCCAGTAAAACACCAGGCCCGACGGACATGGATAAAGAAATATCAAAAAGATTACTGCGATCAGAAAAGGCTGGATCCTTTCGCGCAGAGAAAGTCCCTTCGTGTATATTATCGAAGATATGAAATTGAAGAGCGTCATAACAACAGGAAGTACATTTACGGAAATTACACCAATCCTTATCAGCGAATCCGGCTGCGACAGATCTTCAAAGATCCAAAACGACGCATTCTTTAAAACCGGCAATGTAGAAAGAAATTTATATGCCGCTATAAGAAAAGGTATCTGTAAGAGAAGAGAGATCGTTCCCTTAAGAGGACTGAGTGCGGAATATTTCTGTTCTCTGTAATAAGCCTGTCTCATCATGAATCTCTCATCTCCGGAAAATACTTTTCCGATATGCGAGATCCACTTGTTCATCTCCTGCTGTTTATCCCTTTCCTCCTCCTGCATTGCATCTGCTCTTTTGTATAAGGGAAGACAAAGAAGGTTAACTGTGAGACTTACAGCGATTATTGATATACCCGCGTTATATGTAAGAAGCCACACAGCCGAAAAAATCAGCTGTATAAGATACTGAACGGGAAGTATGATGATATTGTATAAGATCTGTGACATCACTTGGCTTCCCCTGCTTTGTTATCCATATAGTCTTTAAGCTTTGTTGCCAGTATAGTGGAATATTTTACCGCCCCCTTAGAGTTAAGATGAAGAGGATGATTATAAAAATCCTCCACCGGCAGTTCGTACTCCTGGAACTCACCGATCACCGGAGCTTCCATATAATACTCCACATCATTATTGAAAGTTTTAAACATAAGGGAATCCTCAACCCATGATCCTGCAATGGTAGGAGAATATGCGATCACAAATTCCACGTCATTTTCATCGCACCATTTTGAAAATTCATTAAGCGCATCCATAGTTTCTTCTTCCAGATCCTCATATCTGATGGTGTCTTCCGGAGAAACATCGGTCGATATCTGCGTTCCCACCCTCAAAACCGTCATATTGCCCTTCTCATCAAAAGAATCTGCTCTGTAAACCTGCTCCTTATCGGACATTTTGCTCCTAACTGCCTCTATGGGACCGGAAGCAATAAGTGCATACATTTTTCTCCAGGTAAGATATGTCTCCGGAACGCCTCCCACGCTGTCCCAATATGCAAGGAGCTTTTCCTTATCAGGTTCAAGCGCTGCGGAAATGGACATGATACTGGTATCCTCGGGGTTGGATTCTCCCAGGATATAAACCACCATATCTCCCGGCTTAACGGAGTCTTTGAGAGTATCGATCAGATAAGGGATACCTATAGCCGCTTCTATTCCCAAGGTCTGCACCTGCATATTTTCTTCTTTCAATATCTCATCCATCGTTCCCTTGTCTATCCCGTAAGGAACATATGAAGATCCGAAAATTATGATCTCCGGATCCCTTTCCGGATCCTGTATTGCATCAATCTGCCAAAGCAGTGCCCTCTGATAGGCATTATCATAAGCATCAGGGCCGATCTCGGATTTCCATAAGAACCAGAAAAGAAGCTGCCATGCTCCGTAAGCCAGCACAAGCAGCAAAGAGAATTTAAGTAAAAATAATAAAAATGTTTTTCTTTCTTTCATAACCTGTGGGATATCTCAACCTTCCATAACATCATGCATGGGAAAGGGAATTACGTTAGTAGGTTCATGCCGGCTTGCATTCCACAAAGTCAGCTTTTGCTGCATATTAAGCCAGCTTTCGGCAGAAGTATTTGTCGCTTTACTGATGCGGATTGCCATATCCGTACTTAATGCAGATTTTTCATTAACAAATTCTGACAAAGTCTTCCTGCTGACCCCAAGCATTCTCGCAGTCTCAGTAATCGACATATTTAATGGTTTCATAACATCTTCGAGAAATACATTTCCCGGGTGTGTAGGCTTTCTGATCATATTTAACTGCCTCCTTCAGTGATAGTCCATGTAATCAACAAGATACGCATCCTGTCCTTCAAAATAAAAAGTTACTCTCCAATTTCCACTGACCATAACTGACCACAGATCCTTTTTGTCACCTTTTAACTGATGTAGCCGGTATCCCGGCAGATTCATATCCTGCACACTGATACTTGCATCCAGCCTGTCCAAAATCCGGGCCAGCCTTGGAGCATGTTCCGCCTGTATTCCCTTTTTTGTACCTGTTTCAAAGAACTCCCTAAGGCCCTTATGTTCAAAAGATTTTATCATATATAATATTGTAACCCGTAACGTTACAGGTGTCAATCTTTGTGGAAGTAGTTAAACAGGGATTCCGCAGCTTTGCGGGGCAATCTTCCATTATCCATCAGCGTATTGATATCGGCAGTCCTTATCTCATCAAGTGATGCAAAGGCCATCATAAGCTCGCGCCTTCGCTTGGGGCCGATCCCGGGTATATCATCAAGCACCGAATGCACCTGTTCTTTGGTCCTGAGAGACCTGTGATATTCAATAGCAAATCTGTGGACTTCATCCTGCACTCTGGTCAGAAGCTTAAAGGCTTCCGTATCTTTATCAATAGGGATCTCCACATTATTAAAATATAAGCCGCGGGTCCTGTGTTTATCATCCTTGACCATACCGCACACAGGTATGGTAAGTCCCAGCGAATCCAGCACCTCAAGAGCAATATTTACCTGGCCTCTGCCTCCGTCCATAAGTATGATATCCGGAAATCTGTCAAAATGTCCGTCAGTCTTCTTCTCTTCTCTTTCCCTGATACCGTGTTCAAAGCGTCGGGTAAGAACCTCTCTCATACTTGCGTAATCATCGGGGCCAACCACGGTCTTTATCTTGAACTTTCTGTAGTCACTGCGTTTCGGCTTTCCCTTTTCGTATACCACCATGGATGCAACATTCTCATATCCGCTGATATTTGAGATATCATATGATTCCATGCGATCCAGGCCTTCCATTCCCAGAATATTTTCCAGCTCTCTGACAGCTCCGATGGTCCTGCCCTCTTCACGTTTCATTTTTTCTTTATCCTGTGTAAGGACAATACGTGCATTATTGGCCGCCAGCTCCACAAGCTTTTCTTTCTGTCCTATCTTGGGCAGTCGAAGGATTACTTTTGAACCGCGCTTTTTACTGAGCCATTCTTCTATGATCTCTTTTTCTTCACATTCTGCTGATATCATTATCTCTCTGGGGATAAATGGCGTACCTGCATAAAACTGCTTGATAAAGCTTGTAAGGATGCTCTCTTCAGTCTCATTCTCTACATTCTTCATGTAATAATGCTCTCTGCCAACCATTCTTCCGCCTCTGACAAAGAACACCTGGACCACGGCATCCCTTTCATCCATTGCAAGAGCAACAATATCCTTATCTTCACCGTTCATATCATCGATCTTCTGTTTCTGAGCAATATTGCTCACGCTTTCCAGAAGATCCCTTATGCCGGCAGCCTCTTCAAAGTTCATTACCTCTGCCGCTTCTTCCATCTTTCTCTTAAGATCCTTAAGAACAGGTGCATAATTTCCGCTTAAGAAGTCGATGGCTTTGTTTATGCGGATCGCATACTGCTCCTGAGATTCCTTGTCTTTTATGCATGGACCGCAGCATTTTCCGATATGGTAATTCAGACAGGGTCTCTCTTTGCCTATATCCTGCGGAAGCTTTCTGTTGCAGTCCCTAAGGCCGTACAGTTTATTGATCAGCTCGATGGTGGTCCTTACGGAATCGGCACTTGTATACGGTCCAAAATATTTTGATTTATCCTTCTTCATAAGCCTGGAAAACGTGATACGTGGATAGGGTTCTCCCAAAGTTACTTTTATGTAAGGATAAGTCTTATCATCTCTGAGCATGGTGTTGTATTTCGGCGCATGCTCTTTGATAAGATTATTCTCCAACACCAACGCTTCCAGTTCCGAATCGGTAACGATATACTCAAAACGTCTTATCAGGCTGACCATCTTGTCTATCTTGGGTCCGCGTCCTATATTTGCGCGAAAATAAGACCGCACCCTGTTATTCAGGTTAACGGCCTTACCCACATAGATGATGGTGTCATTTACATCATGCATTATATATACCCCCGGCGATGCCGGAAGCTTTTTGAGCTCCTGGGTCACATTAAATCCACCGGGAAGTATTCTGTCTTTGTTTTCAGTTTCCATGGTCAGATCTTCTTGTTGGGATCGTCCCCGTTTTCTCTGTATGTCCTCTTATTTAACTCTGCCGCAAAATCATTGGACTGAGTCTGTGGCTCTTCATTCTCCGTAGGCTGTTTATCAGGAGTATTATTTTCCGGAACTTCTTCTTTCTGAACATTATTTTGAACATTATTCTGGACAGGACTCTGAACTGCAGCACTTTCTCTATCGGAAGGTGCCTGTGCCTCGACAGATCTTTCTTCCTCTCTGTCCTTCTTCAGCTTCGCAAGACTCTCTTCACCGCGGTTCCTTTCCGGAACAGGTATGCCCTTCTCACGGCAGAATATCTCCATAAATTCGTGACCGGTTATGGTTTCTTTTTCTATCAGATATGCAGCTATCTTATCAAGGATCTCTCTGTTTTCCTTAAGAAGAGTCTTGGCTTCCTTGTAGCTTTCCTTGATTATCTTCATTACCTCTTCGTCAACTGCCGCAGCTGTCTCGTCTGCACAGTTGAGGGTAGTTGAACGATCAAGATACTGATTGTCGATGCTTTCTATCTGCATCATGCCAAAGCGTTTGCTCATTCCGAATCGTGTGATCATGGCTCTGGCAATACGTGTGGCTTTTTCAATATCATTAGCGGCACCGGTTGTTACCGTATCAAACACGATATCTTCGGCTGCCCTTCCTCCGAGGAGACTTACAAGCTCGGCCCTGAGTTCCTTCTCGGTCTGCATGAACTTCTCTTCTTCAGGATAGCTTAATACATATCCAAGTGTACCCATGGTTCTGGGGATTATTGTTATCTTCTGAACCGGCTCGGTATTCTTCTGAAGAGCGGATATCAACGCATGGCCTGTCTCATGATATGAAACAACCTGTCTTTCCTTCTTGGAAAGAATACGGTCCTTTTTCTCTTTACCGAGACTAACCAGTTCCACAGCATCAAGCATGTCTTTCTGGCTGACATACTCTCGGCCTCTCTTAACTGCAAGGATCGCACCTTCATTGATCATATTTGCCAGATCGGCACCAACGGCACCCACTGTAGCAAGCGCTATCTCATCCAGATCAACTGTCTGATCGAGCAATACATTCTTTGCATGAACTTTGAGTATCTCTACACGTCCCTTAAGATCCGGCTCTTCAACTATGATACGTCTGTCAAAACGTCCGGGTCTGAGGAGCGCCTTATCAAGAACCTCAGGTCTGTTGGTTGCGG
>Ga0256407_10013272_pt1 | contig 11036 bp, 4 predicted proteins | sample RumenRJG_04DNA_FD_193489 | JGI IMG/M metagenome (GOLD analysis project Ga0256407, IMG submission 193489) | Bovine rumen microbial communities from Lethbridge, Alberta, Canada - RJG_04 | ecosystem: Host-associated > Mammals > Digestive system > Stomach > Rumen | place: Canada: Alberta | collected... | reverse complement strand
GTGGGATATTCCTACTCCTTTTACAGCAGCATTATTGAGTTCTTCACAAAACCAGGCGTTGTATCTGGCAGGTATGACTCGCTTCGAGTCGCTGGTGATACATTCTGTCACGCAGGCACTCGAACATACCGACATCGATATCGCCTCCCCTCGCGTGGTCTTCATCCTGAGTACCACCAAGGCCAATGTGGAGCTGTTGGGCGCCCCTAAGGCCACCCCGGAGCTGTTGCACCCAGGTGAGAGTGCGCATCGGATTGCCAGGCATCTGGGGATGACCACCGAGCCGATAGTGGTATGCAACGCCTGTGTGTCAGGACTGTGTGCACTGATTCTGGCAGAGCGCCTTCTCACAGAGAAGTTTTACGACTATGCCATTGTCTGCGGGGCCGATGTGCTCTCTCGCTTTGTCATCTCTGGTTTCCAGTCGTTTAATTCGATGGATGCCAATCCTTGTCGGCCTTACGACATCGAGCGTCTGGGCATGAACCTTGGAGAAGCGGCAGCCACGATGATCCTTTCCGGCGAGACAACCGGTCATCAGGATGGTTGGGCACTCCTGCAAGGCACCATCCGCAATGATGCCTGTCATATCAGTACACCTTCCAACCAAGGTGAGGGTGCCTATCGTGCGATGGCTCCCCTACTCCAACAAGTCAACAAAGCCGAGCTGGCACTGGTGAATGCCCACGGCACGGCCACGATGTTTATGGACCAAATGGAGGCGGTGGCGCTCGACAGGGCCGGACTCTCGGATATGCCCGTCAACAGCTACAAGGGGTACTTCGGACACACCTTAGGGGCCGCTGGCGTGTTGGAGACGATCCTCACGATACATGCCCTCGACGATCATACGATTCTCGGCACGCGTGGTTTCCAGGAGTTGGGCGTTTCCGTACCCATCCAAGTGTCAGCGGAAGCCAAGTCAACCGACAAGCGCAGTTTCCTGAAACTCATTTCCGGCTTCGGAGGCACTAATGCGGCGCTATTGGTCACTGCCGACACGCAGGTGCAACAGCGTCAGGTGGCCTTGCCACAGACCCATCAGAGCCATCGGGTGATACTCACGCCAGATGGACTGACCATCGACGGGAAAGCCATCCCCACCACAGCCACAGGAAAGGCACTGCTCACAGAGCTCTATCGCACCCATGTGGGCGACTATCCCAAATTCTATAAGATGGATGGTTTGAGTAAATTAGGTTTTTTAGCTTCTGAGCTGTTGATGGCATGCGAGAACGAAGAGCAGTCCACCCCTGATGAGCAGCGGGCAGTGATCCTCTTCAACCACTCCTCGTCGATTGATACCGACCGGCATTATCTGGCATCGATCCAGCCCGATAGCTATTTCCCGAGTCCTTCGCTTTTTGTCTATACCCTCCCGAATATTGTCACGGGTGAGATTGCCATCAGGCATCACCTGCACGGGGAGACGTCTTTCTATAGTCTCGCCGCTCGCAATGAACAGCTCATGCCGCTGATCCAACAGGCAGCCCTGAGCGATGAGGCAACCCAAAGTCTGTTGACCGGCTGGATCGACTACGAGGACGATGCCCATTTCCTGGCCGATATGTATATTCTGAAAACCCATCCAACCGCATGAGCCTATGAAGAAAGTCGTCAAGTGGATTGGGATTGCGGTGCTCACACCCCTGCTGCTGTGCCTGCTACTCGCCATACTGATTTACCTGCCCCCTGTTCAGAACTGGGCGGTCAGGAAGGTGGCAGCCGTTGCCTCCGAGAAGACAGGCATGGAGATCACAGTAGGCCATGTCAGCTTGGCATTCCCCCTCGATCTGCAGCTTGACGATTTCAAGGCGATCAAGCAAAACGACTCCCTGCCGCAGGTAAGAGACACCATCGCAGACGTACACCGCCTGATTGCCGATGTCCGACTCCTGCCTTTGTTCCGCAGCCAGGTCGTGATCGACGAACTCTCATTCCATCAGGCCCGTATCAACACCAACGGCTTTATCAGCGACCTGCGTATCAAAGGTGATTTGCAGGAGCTGTGGCTCTCTTCTAAGGGCATCGATCTCGACAAGGAGACCGTTGAGGTGAACGGTGCCCGGTTACAACAGGCTCGTCTGGACATTGCGCTCAATGATACGGCAGCTGCCGACACGACACCATCCACCTTGAAGTGGCGCATCCATGCAGACAGTCTCACCATCAGTCAGACAGGCTTCAAGCTCCATCTGCCGGGCGACACCCTGAACGTCAGTGGTTTCCTCGACAGGTTTGTGGCCCGCCAAGCCCATATCGACATTGGCAATAATATTTACGAGGTGGGAAGTCTCGACTGGAACAACGGCACCTTGGCATACGACAACAGATTCGAGCCTGAGACAGACGGTTTCGATCAGCATCATATCGCCATCGGCAACATCAATCTCGGCATCGACCGGATCAAATGTACGCCAGACAGCACCTCCTTCTTTGTACGAAAGACATTCCTAAGAGAAAAGAGCGGCATTGAGGTGAACGAGTTCACGGGCGGCATCACCCTCGACTCTGCCTATAACCATATCAGACTGCCCCTCACCACCCTGAAGACGGCCGACTCCAACATCATGGCAGAGGCCGATATAGACTTGACGGCCTTCGACGATCAGAACCCAGGACAGATGAAGGTGCGCCTCTTCGCACAGTTAGGTAAGCAAGACATCGAGAGATACGTGGGCCAGCTACCCCAGAAGTTCATGGAACATTTCCCCAATCATCCGCTGAACATCCGAGGCTCCATCAACGGAAACATGAAGCAGTTGGATGTGACAGGCATCGACATCGATCTGGCCACAGCTGTCCATGCGTCGATCAAAGGCAAGGCAGAGAACGTCACAGACCTCAACCGCATGAAGGCCGACATCGCAGTGAATGGCAAGACCCAGGAGCTGAACTTCCTCATCGCACTGGTCGATCCCAAGATGAGCGGCACCTATCGCATTCCCAATGGCGTGGAGATCGACGGAAGGGTGAGAGCCAATGGCACCCGCTACACCACCGACATGACGCTGCACGAAGGCAAAGGAAACATGAAACTGAAAGGCAGCACGCTCATCCCCCTCAATGCCAAGGGTGCGTTGACACCGGAGCTGATGACCTATGAGGCAGAAGTCAGCATCAACGAACTCAACATCCACCATTTCCTGCCCAAAGACTCTATCTACACCCTCTCTGCCGATATCAAGGCCAAGGGACATGGCACAGATTTCTTCTCAAGACAGAGTCGTCTGGAGGCGGATGCCAACATACGACTGCTGAAATACGGCTATATGAACCTCGACAACCTGACTGCCGCTGCGACGCTCACTGATGGACGCGCGCAAGCCAGTCTGACCGGTCATAATGAGATCTTCGATGGGAACATGGCGATCGACATGCTGCTCAACACCAAGAAGATAGAAGGTTCAGTCAGTGCCGACCTCAAGAAAGCCGATCTCTTCCGAATGCGACTCGTGGATAAACAGCTGACGATAGGCACCAACGGCAGTCTGAACATCAACACGGATATGAAACAGACCCACTACGTCAGTGGACGCCTCAATGCGTTGTATGTCAAGGATGGCAAGAAGACCTATAATCCTGGCGACGTGGGCATATTGCTCAAGCTGAATACCGACACCACCGTTGTGAGGGCACAGAGTGGCGACTTCATCCTGAAGCTGGATGCGATGGGCGGTTATGAACAAGTGCTCAGACAGGCGAACGTATTATCCGACTCCATCATGGCGCAGTATGAGAACAGGATCATCAACCAGCCTTCCATCAAGGCTTTGCTCCCCGTGGTCAAACTCCATCTGGAAAGCAAACGTGAGAATCCTATCGCCCATTTCTTCAGAGCCATCGGCATCGATTTCAAAGAGCTGGATCTTGACCTCACCACCTCTCCGGAGACAGGTATTAACGGCCAGAGTCATATCTACGCCTTAAACTACGACAGCACCCGTATCGACACCATCCGCCTGAATCTCACCCAAAAGGGAGACAGGTTCACCTATCAGGGACAGGTACGCAACAACCGCAAGAACCCGCAGTTCGTGTTCAACTGCCTCATCGACGGACATGTCCACGACCATGGGGCACTGGCTGGTTTACGCTTCTACGACAAGGAAAATAAACTGGGCATGCGCATCGGCGCGACGGTCGATATGGAGTCCGACGGTCTGCGGTTCAAACTGCTTCCCCAGCGCCCCACCATCGGTTATCAGGAATTCAATCTGAATGAGGATAACTACATCTTCCTGGCCCGCAACAAACATATCAAGGCCCATGTTGACCTGGTGACCGACGACAAGACAGGTATCAAGATCTATACGGAGCATCAGGACTCCACGATGCAACAGGATCTCACGGTCTCCTTGAATCGCATCGACCTGAAGCGGATCACATCCGTGATTCCCTACCTGCCTCGCATGACGGGTTCACTCAATGGCGACTATCACATCCTGCAAGACCATGACGGCCGTTTCTCGGTGGCTTCCGACATGGCGGTGCATCAGTTCACGTATGAAGGATCCCCACTTGGGAATATCAGCACGGAAATGGTGTATATGATGAAAGAGGATAACGCCCATGCCGTTGAGGCACGACTGATGCGCGACGATAAGGAGTTCGGCCTGCTCAGTGGTACCTATCGCGACGAGGGTGAGGGCCAGATCGATGCCACCTTTGCGATGACCCGCACCCCCCTCTCACTCATCAACGGTTTCATTCCTGATAAGATCATCGGTCTGGAAGGTTACGGCGATGGCACCCTCGACATCCATGGCAGTCTGGTTCATCCCGATGTCAATGGAGAAGTGTATGTCGATTCGGCCTATCTCATCAGTGTCCCCTACAGCGTTCGCATGCGGTTTGATAACGACCCCATCCGTGTCGTAGGCTCTCATCTGCTACTCGAGAACTTCGGACTTTATGCCTATAATGAGGAACCGTTGAACATGATGGGCGAGATAGACTTCTCCGACACCGACCATATCAAGATCGACCTCCGCATGCGTGCCCAGAACCTGCTGCTGATCAATTCGAAGCAGGAACCCGACGCCATCGCCTGGGGTAAGGCTTATGTGAATATGTTCGCACGCATGCAAGGTCCGCTGGATCAGATGAAGATGCGGGGCCGACTGGATCTGCTGGGCTCTAGCGACCTGACCTATATGCTGCTCGACTCCCCGCTGTCTGCCGATAACCGTCTGAATGAGCTGGTGAAGTTTACCGATTTCAGCGACTCGACTCAGACCGTCATTGTACGTCCTACACCGACGGGCTTCGAAGCCGATCTGAGCGTAAACATCTCCCAAGGTGCACGCATCGTCTGCTACCTGAATAACGACCAGTCAAACTATGTGGATCTGATCGGTGGTGGCGACCTCCGTATGAAATACGACATGGAAGGCATCGACCTGAAGGGGCGCTATACCCTGACCAGCGGTGAGATGAAATACTCCTTACCGGTGATTCCGCTGAAGACCTTCACAGTCAAGGACGGCAGTTATGTGGAGTTCACAGGCGATCCCTATAACCCGAAACTGAATATCACAGCCACCGAACAGGTGAAGGCAACTGTCGGCAATGATGACGGACCAAGCAGGAGTGTCCTCTTCGACTGCGGTGTGGCCATCACGAAGACCCTGAAAGACATGGGTGTGGCCTTCACCATTGAGGCGCCGGAAGACAATGGTATCAACGGTGAACTCGCCACGATGACAGATGAGCAGCGAGGCAAGCTGGCGGTGGGCATGATCTCCACGGGCATGTACCTGGCTGACGGTAATACAGGCGGCTTCTCCATGAACTCCGCCCTCAGCTCCTTCCTGCAGAGCGAGATCAACAGCATCGCAGGCTCTGCCCTGCGGACCCTCGACCTCAGCGTGGGCATCGACAATACCACCGATGCCACAGGAGCGATGCATACCGACTACTCCTTTAAGTTTGCCAAGCGTTTCCTCGACAACCGCCTGAAGGTGCAGATTGGCGGCAAGGTATCCACGGGTTCGACCATGGAAGGCCAGACGAAATCATTCTTCGATAATGTAACGATGGAATACCGTCTGAACCAGGATGCCACCCAATATATCAAGGTGTTCTATAAGCAGAACTCCTTCGACTGGCTTGATGGCTACACCAGCGAGTTTGGAGCGGGTTTCATCTGGCGACGCAAGATGAACTACTTCTGGGATATCTTCCGCCCCACGAAAAAGGAGCCCCAGCACCTCATGAGGCGGCGTTCGCCCGCTCCTAATGTCATTTCGAGCGAAGTCGAGAAATCTCCCAATCAACTCGAAACGAACGACAACCAGACGAAGAGATCTCTCCACTCACTCCGTTCTTGCGTCCCTCTGGTGGCAAGCGAGCAAAGCTCGAGCGCGGTCGAGATGACAGATAGTATAAAGTCAGACACTATTAAAGTACAAAGATGACAATAAAACTTTTGCGCCATACCATATTCATCATCGCCCTGCCGATTCTGGCATCCTGCTCGATGACCAAGGGGCTCCCTGAAGACGATCAGCTCTTCACGGGCTTGAAGAAGACCATCTGGACCGACGCCCCCGAGGAGAGTCCTTACCAGGATCATCTCGAGGCCACGATGGATGAGGTGGAAGCAGCACTTGCCACCGAACCGAATGGTTCACTCTTCGGCAGTAGTCATTACACCGTGCCCTGGTCATGGCATCTGTGGGTCTATAACAAATATTCAGGCAAGAACTCTAAGTTTGCCAAGTGGATGACCAAGAGTTTTGGTAAGCCCCCTGTGCTGATGAGCAAGGTGAACCCCACCCTACGCGCCTCGGTGGCACGCTCTGTCTTGCAGAACAACGGCTACTTCCGTGGAAACGTCACCTATGAGCTCTTCCCCCAGAAGAACCCGAAGAAGTGTAAGATTGGCTATACCGTGACCTTCGACTCGCTCTACACCATCGACGCCATGCAATACGTGAACTTCCCCAGGGAGATGCAGGCCCTGATCGACTCCACCAGTGAGGACCGGGCCATCCGCAGCAACGACCCTTTCAGCGTGAATGCCCTGGATGCGGAACGTAACCGTGTGAGTCTGCTCTTCCGCAACAACGGCTATTACTATTACAACACCAACTACGCGTCGTATCTCGCCGATACCTTTGCGGTGGACAACAAGGCCAGCCTCAGGTTCCAGATGGCAGAAGGCCTGCCGCCTGAAGCCCTTCACAAATGGTATATCGGCAACATCGATATTCTCTTCCGCAGATCCATGGCAGAACAGCTGACCGACTCGATTAAGCGCCGGCATCTGACGATACACTACAGCGGTAAGAAATCACCGATCCGGCCCAGTGTCATTCTCAAGGATATGCGTCTCCGCCCTCGTCAGGAGTACAGCTATGACAAACTGCAGGAGTCGGCATCGCTTATCAACTCCAACGGTATATTCAGCAACACCGACTTCCGGTTTACGCCACGCCCGAATACCGATACCCTCGATCTCCGCCTGAGTTGTACCTTCGACAAACCCTATGATTTCTACATCGAAGGTAATGCCATCGGACGCACCAATGGGCGTTATGGCCCCATGTTAAAGGTGGGTATCACCAAGCGCAACACCTTCCGTGCAGCCGAGAAGCTGGATATCAACCTGCATGGCTCCTATGATTTCTCGGTGAACGACAAGTCGCGTGAGAGCAACTACCAGCTGGGTGCCGATGTCTCCTTGGAATTCCCGCGCCTGATCATCCCCTTCTATGATCCGTTCCGCATCCGTATCAAACGTGATGAGAATGGGCGTATCATCCGTCGCCGACGCTTCTATGCCACCCCCACCACGCTGGCGAAGATTTCTGCGGATGTCATCAGCCGACCGGATTACTACAGGATGACTGTCGTCTCTGGTGAATGGACCTACAGCTGGCAGCGGACAGCGACCAGCCGTCATGAGTTTTCCCCCCTGACGGTGAAGTACCAGTTCAAGAACACGGTGACGGCCAAGTTCGACTCCCTGGTGCAGGAGAACCCCTACCTCAACAGGACGATGGGCGACTACTTCATCCCGAAGATGCGCTATACCTATATCTACACCAGTCCCACCACCCTGCGCCATCCCATCCGCTGGGAGGCCACCATTGAGGAGTCAGCCAACCTGCTGTCGTTGGCAGGTGTCATCTTTGGCAAGGACTGGAACGCCAGAGACAAGCGCCTCTTCAACAACCCCTATGCCCAGTTCCTCAAGTTCGAGTCCGACTTCACGAAGACCTGGTCTGTGGGCGATGCATCGAGTCTCGTAGGCCATGTCAACACCAGTGTGGTCTGGTCTTACGGCAACAACATGGAAGCCCCTTACAGTGAGGAGTACTACGTCGGTGGTGCCAACAGTATCCGCGCTTTCGCGGTCCGTGACATCGGTCCCGGTGCCTTCTCCGACCGTGGCGCTTCTGGTAAACAGTGGAAACAGTGGTTCTACCTGATGCGTAATGGTGATCTGAAGTTCGTGGCCAACCTGGAGTACCGCATGCCCCTCTTTGGTAACATGAAGGGGGCTGTGTTCCTCGACGCAGGTAACGTGTGGCGCCTGAAGAAGCCAGACGACTACGATAGCTTTGACGCCGACTATAAGGAATGGCTCGACGACATGTTCTTCAAGCCCTCCCGTTTCCTCAACGATATTGCGCTGGGCACAGGTCTCGGTCTGCGTTATGACATGGGCTTTCTGGTGGTTCGTGTGGACTGGGGTATTGCCCTCCACCTCCCCTGCAACAATGGCATCTCGAAGTATTTCTTTAATGTCGAGCGATTCAGGGATCTCCACACCCTCCACTTCGCCATCGGCTATCCGTTCTAAAAAAATTATGTTCTTATGTTCTTCTGTCTAAAAAATAATTTGTATCTTTGCAGGCAATAATAACAAACTAATTAATAAAGCAATATGAAACCAACGCTTTTTCTGCTGGCAGCAGGTATGGGCAGCCGTTATGGCGGTCTGAAGCAACTCGATGGTCTGGGTCCCAATGGTGAGACCATCATGGATTATAGTATTTACGATGCCATCCAGGCCGGATTCGGCAAGATCGTATGGGTCATCCGCAAGGACTTTGAGGAGCAGTTCCGTACCCAGATTCTCTCGAAGTACGAGGGTAAGGTGAAGTGCGAGCTCTGTTTCCAGGCACTCGATGCCCTGCCTGAGGGTTTCTCAGTGCCTGAGGGTCGTCAGAAGCCCTGGGGCACGAACCATGCGGTGCTCATGGGTAAGGATGTCATCAAGGAGCCGTTCTGCGTCATCAACTGCGACGACTTCTACAACCGCGATGCCTTCATGGTCATCGGTAAATATCTGGCCAACCTCCCCGAGGGTGCCAGAAACCAGTATGCGATGGTAGGTTTCCGCGTGGGCAACACCCTCTCTGAGAATGGTACCGTGGCACGTGGCATCTGCTCGAAGAACGCCCAAGGCCATCTCACCACCGTGGTGGAGCGCACAGAGATCGTACGTTGTGCAGCCGATGGTTCGAATGCCGGTGCAGCCACAGAGCCCATCCGTTATAAGGATGAGAACGGCCAGTGGGTAGAGGTAGCCGACAACACCCCTGTGTCCATGAACATGTGGGGCTTCACGCCCGATTACTTCGAGTATTCCGAGGCCGAGTTCAAGACCTTCCTCAGCGATCCGAAGAACATGGAGAACCTGAAGGCCGAGTTCTTCATCCCGCTGATGGTCAACAAGCTCATCACCGAAGGGACAGCCACCGTTGAGGTGCTCGACACCACCTCGAAGTGGTTTGGTGTGACCTATGCTGCCGACCGCGACACCACCGTGGCCCGCATCCAGCAGTTGGTAGATGAAGGTGTTTATCCGAACAAGCTGTTTTAAATGGACATCAATCTCATAACCGAAGATCAGCTGGCCCGCCTGAGCCAGCTGATTTCTTCCGCGAATACCATTCTCATCACCTGTCACAAGAGTCCTGACGGCGATGCCATCGGTGCCAGCTTAGGCTGGGCAGAATACCTGCGCACCATCGGTAAGGATCCTGTGGTGATTGTGCCCGACCAGTATCCAGACTTCCTGAAATGGATGCCCAACACCGAGAAGATTGTGCGTTATGACAAGCACCGCGACAAGGCCGACATGCTCTTTAAGATTGCAGACCTCGTGTTCTGTCTCGACTATAACACCCCCAGTCGTGTGGAGGATATGGAGCCGGCACTCCTCAGTGCCTCTGCCCCCAAGGTGCTCATCGATCATCACTTCTCCCCCGATGTGCCGGCCGAGCTCACCATCTCTGAGCCGGAGGCCAGCAGCACCTGTGAGCTGGTGTTCCGTCTGGTGTGGCAGCTGGGCGGGTTTCCCCAGATGGGCAAGGCGTTCGCTGTTCCCATCTATTGCGGGATGATGACCGACACAGGCGGTTTCACCTATAACTCCAGTCATCCGGAGATCTATGCCATCATCAGTGAGTTGCTCACCAAGCACATCGACAAGGATAAGATTTATCGCCATGTCTATCATAACTACAGTGAGGACCGCATCCGCCTGATGGGATATGTGATGTATGAGAAGCTGGTCTATCTGCCGCAGTATCATGCGGCCTACTACACCCTCACCCGCGAGGAGCTGCAGCGTTTTCATTTCGTCAAGGGCGATGCCGAGGGCTTGGTCAACATCCCCCAGCAGATCAAGGGACTGAAACTCTCCATCTCGTTGCGTGAGGACACAGAGAAAGACCATCTGATCTGGGTAAGCCTCAGGTCGGTGGATGACTTCCCTGCCAATCAGGTGGCCGAGCAGTTCTTCAATGGCGGCGGGCATCTGAATGCCGCAGGGGGACGGATTAATGGCACGATCGACGAGGCCATCGCCACCATCAACAAGGCCTTGCAGGCCTTTGCATCCAGCCTTAAAGCTTAAGGCTTCATCCCAAGCCTCAAAATCTTTTTCATTTCTTTCATCACTGAAAGAAACGAAACAAAGAAAGGTGCGAAAACGTCCTGAGCTCGGAGGCCGGATGTAATATTATCGTAATCATTCAATGAACTCGCTACGCTCAAACAGCATTTCATGTCGATTT
>Ga0256407_10013270_pt1 | contig 11038 bp, 9 predicted proteins | sample RumenRJG_04DNA_FD_193489 | JGI IMG/M metagenome (GOLD analysis project Ga0256407, IMG submission 193489) | Bovine rumen microbial communities from Lethbridge, Alberta, Canada - RJG_04 | ecosystem: Host-associated > Mammals > Digestive system > Stomach > Rumen | place: Canada: Alberta | collected... | reverse complement strand
GGCAATTTGCACAGGTATCAAAAAAGTCGAAATAAAAGAAATTGACAAGCCTGTTATTACAGACACAGAAGTTCTGATTAAAACAAAAACTGTTGGGGTGTGCGGATCAGATCTTCATTTGTTCAAAGGAACACATCCTTTCCGGCATGCGCCTGCAATTCTGGGACACGAAATTGCAGGAGAAGTAGTCGAAATCGGAAGCAAGGTCACAAAAGTCAGAGTTGGCGACAGAGTGACAGTCGAACCTCAGGTAGGATGCGGACACTGTGAATTCTGCAGACAGGGTCTGGTCAGTCTTTGCAGAGAGAAAAAAGTTCCGGGCACCCCTAAGTGGATAGGTGCCTTCTCCGAGTATTTTCCCGCTGAGGAATCGATCGTATATCCTATCGCTGATGATAAGAGTTTTGAAATCGGAACCCTTGCAGAACCGTTTGCGGTCGCAATCCATGCAGTTAACCACGCTGAGCATCAAAAAGGCTCCTGCGTAATTATTGGCGGAGGCAGCATTGGTCAATTAACCTTGGCAGCCGCCCGATCGAAGGGTTACAGCCCTGTTATTGTCACAGATACGCAGGATTTTAATCGACAGTTCGCTCTTGATCATGGTGCGGATTATGCATTCAACCCACTGAATCAGGACGTTGCAGAGGAGGTAAAAAAGCTCACAGATGGAAAAGGGGCTGACATAGCCTTCGTATGCGCACAGGCACCCGGGATTCTTGATCAAGCCTGTGACTGCGTACATAAAACAGGTGAGATCTGTATCATTGCAATGTTGGTGGAAAAAGACTTGTTCTACGCATATAGCATTGTCCTGAATGAACTCCATGTTTATGGTTCCATGTGCTATGAACCAAAAGATTTTAAGGAGGCTGTCGACCTGATCAATGGCGGACTGCCAATCAATGATTATATCACTCAGGAGTTTCACGGTCTGGAGGATACACAGTTGGCTCTGGATACGCTCGATCAGAAAAAAGAAAACTGCGTAAAAGTAGTAATAAAAGTATCAGAATGATAGAAGGGAGGACCTATGAGGTTAATGAAAACAGTTGCAGTTGTTGCCCTGGCATTAATATTGACAGCTTGCGGAGGTGCTTCGACTACTAATACGGGGACAGGTGCTACAGGGACGGAAAGTATCAATAATTCTTCGAGTCCATCAGTTGTATTGAAACTTGGACATATCCAAAACGAATCTGATTTGTGGCATCTTGGTGCACAGAAATTTGCAGACCGCGTATCAGAGTTATCCGGCGGTGACATCAAAGTTGAAATATATCCCAACAGCACACTTGGTGGTGACAGAGACATGGCGGAAGGGCTTCAGGCAGGAACAGTGGATATTTCTCTGATTGCCGGCGTTCTTTCAAACTTTGATGAGTCCATTTCTATACTGGAGATCCCATATCTTTTCAGAAATTCTGAAGAATTTGAAAAAATCATCTATGGTGATATAGGTGATGAGATTTCACAGCACGTACTGGATACGACAGGAATTCGTATCCTGGGCTGGTGGGAACGCGGCCCTCGCAAAATTACGTCTAACAAACCTATTTATACAGTTGAGGATATGAAGGGACTTAAAATCCGCATTCCTGAGATATCTGCAATGCAGCGGGTTTTTGAAGCCTGGGGTGCGGCAGCAACGACAATGAGCTGGTCAGAAGTGTATCCGGGTCTTCAGCAAAAAGTGATAGAAGCACAGGAAAATCCCATCCCGTTCTTTTATTCAGGCTCAATTTATGAAGTAAATAAATATATCAACAATACTGATCATAAATTTGAATATGTCACAATGGCTATGTCAGATGCGGTGTACCAGAAACTTACAGATAAACAGAAAGAATGGGTGGATCAGGCAGCAGAGGAAGCAACCGAATTTGAAAACAGTGCCGTTGCAGATGTTGTGCAGGATGCTTTGGAGGATATGACGGAGAACCAGGGCGTCACAGTCGTTGATACAGACACAAGTGGCTTTATCGAAATTGCAGACAAGGTCGCGCCTGATTATGCTGAGAGCATTGGCCAGAAAGAACTTTATGACAGAATTGAAGCTGCTTTAGGTAGATAAGGAAAGATGATGAGCAAGATAGAAAAGATTATCACAACCGCAATGGGCTGGATTCTGGCCGTCTTGATTTTTGCGATGATGGTTGACATTTTCGCGGAGGTCATCGTCCGATATGTTCTTCATACAGCTTTGGGCTTTTCAGAGGAATTGGGTCGCTATGTGTTTGTGTGGATTGTCTTTATTGGCATGGCAAGATGTGTGGCATTTGATAAGCATGTGGCTCTTGATATTGTTCCAAATGCTATAAAAGGAAGCGGAAAAAAGGTAATCATGACCCTTATTTATTTATTACAAGTCCTGTTTTTCACTGCTGTTACAGCCGGCGGATGTGTTTTATATCAAATTGGTCTGAGACAAAAAAGCGCAACCATGCGCATTCCAATGAACCTGGTTTATATATGCATACCTTTCTGTGGGTGCGTGAGTTTGTTTTTCATTATCATGAAATTGATCCGTCTCTACAAAAGGCAGGATGATGGAAGGGGGAAAACTGAAATATGATGGGGATCATTCTGTTTGGTGCTTTTGCGATTTTGCTGTTCCTCGGACTTCCCATTGGATTTGCTCTCGGTGTTGCATCATTATCCGGTGTGGCTTTAATGAAGTACCCTATTATTGTAATCGGGCAGCGTATGTTTACAGCGGTCGATTCATTCCCATTGATGGCTATTCCTCTGTTTATGCTGGCTGGTGCGATTATGAGCCATGGCGGGATTACAAAAAGAATTATTGATTTTGCGCTTTGCTTTGTCGGGCCTATCCGGGGGGGCCTCGCCAGCGTCGTTGCAATTACCGGCATTATCATGGGCGGCATCTCAGGCTCAGGCGTTGCGGATGCTGCAGCTATTGGCGCTCTTATGGTACCGGAAATGAATAAACGTGGGTATGATAAATCTTTTGCCGGCGCCTTATGCGCATGCTGCGGCTCTATTGGATTGATCATACCTCCCTCGATCGCAATCATTATCTACGGATGTACCGCAAATGTCTCGATTGGCGATTTATTTCTGGCAGCTTATGCCCCCGGCATTTGTATAGGTCTTGGCTTTTTGATCTATTGCTTCGTCATTTCAAAAGTCAAGGAATACCCAAAGGAAGATAAAGTTTCGGGAGCAGAGATTTTCAGGCGTTTTAAAGATGCTGTCTGGGCGCTTGTAATGCCGTTTATTATTGTTTTTGGCATTCGAGGAGGTGCCTTTACTGCCACAGAAGGAGGAACTGTCATCTCGGTTTATGGTCTGCTGGTCGGTATGTTTATCTATAAAGAAATAACCATAAAAGATCTTCCCGGTGTTTTCCTGGATGCAGCAGAGAGCACCGCAATCATTGGTTCCATTATAGCAACAACTACACTTTTTAGCTGGCTGTTAACAAGTGAGCAGATTCCGGCGAAAATCACGAACTGGATATTAAGTCTCTCAGACAGCAGAATTGTTCTCCTGCTTCTGATAAACATTCTCCTTCTATTTACAGGCATGTTTATCGATTCAGGCCCGGCAATAATGCTTTTAGCCCCTATTCTCTGTCCTGTAGCAATCTCGCTTGGAGTTAATCTTGTTCAGTTCGGTCTTGTAATGGTCATAAATCTGACGATTGGGCTTCTTACACCTCCTGTTGGTACAGCTATGTACGTCGGCTCCAACGTTTCAGGAGTTCCGATTCCGAAGATCAGCAGGGCTCTGCTTCCATTTATTGCAATAATGATACTTGTATTGATGTTTGTGACTTATATTCCCGGGTTTACGGGATGGGCACTTTGAATAACAGCCCTGCCTTTCATAAAAAGCGCTCGGAATGGTGGTTTATATGAATAAAAAAACAAATAATAAATTGCTGGGATGTATTGCCGATGATTTTACCGGTGCCAGCGATGCTGCGTCTTTCCTGGCAAAAAAAGGCGTTAATACATTATTGTTCAATGGTATTCCTGACGACAGTGAAACAATACAGGATTATGAGGCAGTTGTTATTGCAACAAAAATTAGGAGTATTCCTGCTGAAGAAGCTGTCAGGGATACTTTGAAAGCCTCAAAGTGGTTAAAACAGCAGGGGGCTGAACAGATTTACTATAAATACTGTTCGACATTTGATTCAACTCCGAAAGGGAATATTGGCCCCGATATAGATTGCATTCTGGATCAGTACAGCATCCGGTACACTTTCCTGTGCCCTTCACTTCCCGTCAATAACCGGCTTGTGAAAAATGGAGTTCTGTTTGTTGATGGCAAACCTGTTGCAGAAGGACATATGGCAAATCATCCTTTAAATCCTATTTGGGCTTCTGAAATAGCAGAATTAATGAGACCACAGGGAAAGTATCCCTGTATGATCATCGACGGAAACCTTTTAAAAAAGACAAAAGACGAAATATTATCGGCAGTCAATCAATTCGGAGAAGGCAAGGAACACTTTTATGTGATTCCGGATTACAGCTCGGATGAAGAAGGAAAACGAATCGCTGAAGTTTTTGGAGACTTACCGTTTATGACAGGTGGTTCTGGAATCCTGGAGCATCTTGCTGACAGGTATAAAAATCAAAATGAATGTAACCTGAAGGAAACTGACAGTCATGGCGTACTTGGTAGAGGGATTGCTTTGTCGGGCAGCTGCAGCACAATGACATGCAGACAGTGCCTGAAGTATGAAATGAAAAATCAGGCAATTGCCGTCTATCCTTCCAGACTTATGGATGGGACACAGACTGTTGACTCTATCTGGAAACAGGTACAGGAGGAGCCTGATAAAGATTTCCTGATTTATAGTGCCGGGGCAACAGATCCAGAAAGCCGCAGATACAAAGATAACGAAACTTTTTTGAAGGCATCTCAAATACTGGAGCAGGTTATGGCTCAATTGGGAAGAAAAGCATACGATACAGATTTTACACGCATCATTTGTGCCGGTGGAGAAACATCCAGCGTGATCTGCATGGAGCTTGGTTTCGATGCTTTTATCATAGGTGCGAGCATAGCTCCGGGTGTTCCGATACTAACGCCGCTGCACGCACAGCATATGCGGCTTGTATTAAAATCCGGAAACTTCGGGGAAGAGGATTTTTTTAATAAAGCATTTGAAATGACAAAAGTAAAATGAAGGGAACCCAAACGAATGATTATGAAAAAGGAGTCTTCCGCAGCTTCTCAAATTGCAGAAGCCGTGTGGATAGGATCATCACTATTTAATCGAAATAAAACTTCGGGCTCATCTGCAAATATGAGTTTTAGGCATGAGGATCATATTTATATTACGACAAGCGGATCGTGCTTTGGAAACCTGAGTGAAGAATCTTTTGCTGTTACAGATTTGGAAGGAAACGTGTTGAATGGTCTTAACCCCAGTAAGGAGCTTCCGCTGCATTTAATGATGTACAGAAAAGGCGAAAGCTGCGTTTCTGCAGTGATCCATGTACATAGCACATACTCGACTTTATGGTCATGTCTGGACCATCAGGGAAGGATTGATGATGTGATCCCGCATTATACCCCTTACCTGGAGATGAAACTTGGCCACATTCGTCTGGTACCTTATGCAAAACCGGGAAGCAGCGAATTATTTGCTGCTTTCAAAGAAAGGTTGTCAGATGAAAACGGTTATCTGCTTGCGCATCACGGTCCAGTGGTTGGCGGGAGCAGTTTGATGGATGCCTTTTATTTCCTTGAGGAGTTAGAGGAAAGCGCAAGGATTGCTTGGATGCTCAATAGCATTGATGCATCTGATTCGTTAGATATCAGAAGGAGAATTATATGCCTACCGCCTATATCCTAATTGTTTTTGTATTGGCAATTGTGCTGATGATCGTTCTCATCTCAAAGTGTCATGTCAACGCCTCAATCGGCATTCTTATTGCAGCTATTTTTCTGGCTATCGGGCTTCACACCCCCTGGGAAACCATTGAAGACACGATCAACAGTGGATTTTCCGGCACTATTAAGAGCGTCGCTATTGTCATCTTTCTGGGCTGTACGATGGGTACGGTTCTGGAGAAAACCGGAGCCGCAGTGACTATCACGAAATGGGCTATCGGACTTGTTGGAGATAAGAATATCATCTGGGCAATAGCACTTGCTTCATTCATTCTCGGAATCCCGATTTTTGCTGATACTGTCGTCATTCTGCTTATTCCAATTGTCTCCCTGTTAGCTGTCCGCACAGGTAAGTCCATGATGAGTTATGGCACCGCGCTTTACCTGGGAGCTCTGGTTACGGTTTCATTGGTACCTCCCACGCCTGGCCCCGTTGCCGCAGCAGCACTCCTTCATGTGCATCTTGGACAGGCAATCCTCTGGGGACTACTGGTTGCAATTCCCAGCGTAATTGTTGCAACTTTCTATTGCATAATCTTTTTAAATAAAGAAAAGGTTGAGCCTAAACAAGAGTTTTTGAAAGCCGCCTCGGAATCTGAGGAAATGATTCTCCCCGGGCTGCAGAAATCTCTTCTGCCCATCATAGTTCCCCTGGTTCTGATCCTATGTAATACTGCTGTCTCCGTTGCTTTGCCCGGCACTGGATTTTCCAACTTTATGGCTTTTATTGGGAGTCCTCTCGCCGCCTTATTTACGGGCTGCATAATCTCCCTGACACTTACCGGGAAAAAGTGGAAAACACCAGAGGTCCTGAATAAATGGGTGGATGAAGGCGTCCACGCAGCTGCTATGCCCATCATTGTTACCGGTATGGGCGGAGCGCTGGCAACTTTTGTAAAAAACGCCGGCGTCGCAGATCAGATTGCAGAAGTCGTCATGAAGTCGAGTTTTCCTCCTCATATAATCAAGCGGTTTTTGTTGAAAATCCAAGGTTTTTCACTTGGTATATCTCAGTAAGAAGAGCCAGTGTCATGGATATTTCATAGCATCAGGTGCTGAAATAGTGGTTAATGGGTGCACGAAGTAGAACGTCATCGGTTTTGCTCTACATGGCCTTTGTGCGAACCCCTTCCCTCTATGGCAGCGAACCTCCTGTGTCCAACGGGTTCTCCTCTGTCTCCAGAGGTCCCAACTTCCTTCGTACCGCCTATCCATAACCAGGGCGTCAGCTTAGCTCCTATGCAGGGTCATGCCCTCTGGTGGAAATTCCTGCTGACTGCCGGCTCATTCTTTGTATGTTTGATTACTGACTCGCTTCCTGTCCCAGCACCTTGCGGTGGACGTTATCTGTGACATTCTGCCTTTGTTCAGTGGCTGTTCAGGCTATAGCCGCCATCGTGTTACTGTTTCTGTTACGCTGCCTGCAGATAGTTCTCCGGCCTTCTGATATCGCTGATCATCTTTTGTGGATTGTAGTCCACCTGCTTTGTCAGTATAGTGTAGAAGATTCGGATCAGCTTGCAGGCGACCGCCATCAGTGACTGCATCTTCTTCAGCGGGTTGATCCGCCTGGTCGTGTAATACTGGTGCAGCTGGGAGAACTCTGTATTCTTGCTTACAAGGGACATCGCAACCTCAAACAGTAAATATCTCAGCCTTTTCCGGCCACGTTTTGTTATCGTTGTCTCACCCTTGTGTTTCCCCGAACTGTTCTCCTTGATCGCCAGGCCTGCCAGCTTCTGAAGCTGCTTGGGATTGTCGAACCGGCTGATATCACCAACCTCCGCCAGAAATCCGGATACCGTCTTAATACCGACGCCCTTGATCTCCATCAGCTTTTCAGCCATCGGGATCTGTTTTACCAGTGATTCGATCAGCGTCATGATCTCGTCAAGCCGAACTGCTCTGGATTCATAATCCTCCAGCAGCATTCGGATCTCCAGCCTTGCGGCCGTCGCTCCCTCCCGGCTTCCGATACTGTGCTCGGCGGCTTCATACAAGGTCTTCGCCCTCTTAAGTCCTACCGCCTTGAGCTTGGCTTCCCGCCAGATCCTGTTTACCCCTTCGACACCTAACGCCACGATGTCTTCAGGAAGCGGAGCCTGTTTCAGTATCATCATTCCGCTCTTTGCATCCGGTTTCCCATAAACATCCTTGTATTCAGGGAAGTAGATGCTAAACCAGCGACTGATCCGGTTCTGTATTCTCGTAAGTTCCGACTGCATCTGGAACCGAAGATTTGATGCTGTCCTCAGGTCCGCATAGACGCCGTCCGGCAGGTAGGGGTACGAGTATCGTCCATCCTTGATCAATCCTGCAATGACTTTAGGATCCTTACGATCGTTCTTTGTCGGATTATTGTCGTCCAGTTCCTTTGACTTCTTCACATGATGCGGATTCACCAGAACCGGCTTCATGCCGTTGTCCTGGAGGAACTTTCCCAGGTTGAACCAGTAATGGCCTGTCGGCTCCATCCCCGGTACTACTGCATCCTTATCATGCTCTGTCTGTATGTGAAGGATCCATGCCTTAAACTCTGAGAAGCCCGGTTCTGTATTGCTGAACTTAAATGGCTTCCTGGAGAACTCGATCCCCCGCCAGTCAAAAGCCCTTGCATAATGGAATTCGCTTCCGACATCGATACCTACAACCAAAGTGTTTTCTGTTACTGCTTCAATTTTTGCGTTCTGCGTGTTAGACTTCATTTGAAATACCTCTCTGTTTAATAAGATTTTTACCAACCGCCAAGTCAGTAAATCTTATTCTACTCTGAGGTATTTTTTCTTTTCAACGTCCACCACGATTTAAACTATACAGGAAGCTCCTATTCTTATTCCGATTATTATTGCGGCACTGATCCACGTAATCACCGGCTCCAACGCACTCGGTGTTATGACAGCAGCAGCGCTATGTCTGGTTCCCGGAATGCATGCGTCCCATCATCCAGGGCTCTGTAAGGATCAGACCTCTGATCAACAAAGAGTTCAGGCTTGATGAGATAAAAGAGGGCTTCGAATATGCAGACAAGGATGATTCAGCCATTAAAATTGTTTTCCGGATTTGAAATATATAACAACTTATCCCGGAATCAAAAAGAGAAAATAAAAAAATGAAAGGAAATAGATAGGCATGGATTATACAGCGTTGATGAAAAATGAATGTAATATGATCTCACGCGTCGGTATTATCGGCGCCACAAAGGGTTATGGATACACGTTGCTCGCACAGATCCCTGAAGTTAAAAACATGCATCTCCGTTGTATCTGTTCCAGACATACAGATGAATGTTTTTCTGTTCTCGAGGAAACTGGTTTTACGAAGTATAAAATAGTTGAATGCAATTCCATCGACGAAATCCGCAGGGCACCCGAAGATGCCATCATCATCACAGCAGACTATAAGCTGGTTATGGAAACAGGAATCACAGCCATGGTCGAGTGCACAGGCAACACTACAATAGGATCCGATGCCGCCTTAATTGCTCTGCAAAAAGGGATCAATGTATATATGGTTTCTAAGGAGACAGATTCTGTGACCGGCACTTATATGAACCAGGTGGCAGCACGGAATAAAGCTGTATATACTCTTGTCAACGGGGACCAGCCCCGGAATCTTCTGGATCTTTATAGCTGGGCAAAGCTCTTAGGACTGGAAGTAATTTGTGCGGGAAAATCTTCTGAATATGATTTTGTCTGGGATCGTGAGACATGTGAATTCACCTATAAAGACGGAATTCATGAGAGCGAGCTGCTCCCGGATATGCATAAATACTGGCATTATGAAGGAACACAGACTCTCGAAGGCAGAGATTTTCTCTTGAAAAAATATAAGGAAACAATTGCTGCCGATTTATGTGAAATGACACTTGTATCGAACGTCTCTGGTTTAATGCCAGCAACTCCATTCATGCATTATCCAATTGCCAAAGCATCAGAGCTGGCGGATATTTTCATTCCAAAAGAAGACGGGGGCATCCTCGATTCAACCGGTGTTGTGGACGTCTTTTATAACCTTCGAGAAAAAGATGAAGCAAGCTTCTGTGGTGGCGAATTTGTTATCGTCCGATGCAAAAACGCGAAAAGTTGGGATATTCTGGCATCCAAAGGACATGTGATGTCAAAAAACGGAAAATATTGCTGTATATATTTGCCCTATCATTTTATGGGACTTGAAACTCCTGTGACGATCCTACAGGGCGACTTTATGGGGATAGGAACGCATCCCGAGACAAGACAGGTAACTGTCATGGCAGGGGTAGCTCAGAAAGACCTCCCTGCCGGGACTGTTTTGAAGGTCCATGGGCATCATCACCAGATTGACGGACTGCTTCCAGAACTTTTAATCCGTTCCAACGCAAAAGATGCTGCCCCTTTCTATCTGCTCAACAACTCAATCCTGTTAAGGGATATAGAAGAAGGGCAGCCTGTAACACTTGAGGATGTCGATCTAAGCAGTCACCCTGCTTATGCTCTTTACCTGGAAGGTCTTAAACTCGACAACTGAACCACATGGCCATGTTAATCAGTATTGTCCCCACCTCAGAAGCTGAGAAGCAATGAAAATCTTTTATCCATATATTGTTTTCTCTGGTATTTCATCTCCATGTCTTCATGAAATCATTACAAAGGGAGGGCTTGAAAAGCAGTAATCCGACCGAAACCGGTACTGCAAGTTAAGCCCTCCCCTATAATGTTTTTTTACCCTATAAATATTTTGTTTTTATCGATCAATCGAAGAACTTCAAGTTCCTCTTCTGTAGGAAGTTCAAAGGGTATGGCCCTGGAAACATCAATCTCAAAACCTGTGTTATCAATTATCCCGATGATTCGATTCAACAATACTTCAGATCAGATTTGTTTACTGCCTTTCCGTCCTGCCGTTTCCTGGGACTTATTCCTGGTTTACCGCAAAGATTCTTATATATCTACAGCTGCAAAAGTCTTAATAAACCATGTTCAGTCGCACTTTTTTCACTTGACTCTATACTTAATTGATATTCCATTTAAATAGTACAATAGTTAAACAATAATTTCTGGTATTCAAAGAAAATACCGTCGGTTATAAATAATCAAAAATCCACCAATGTATACCATTTCAAAGCAGTTATTTTTGTCTACTATTTTTTTCCATCTTTTTAATGTAATACTATTCAAAAGCCCCA
>Ga0256407_10013266_pt1 | contig 11038 bp, 11 predicted proteins | sample RumenRJG_04DNA_FD_193489 | JGI IMG/M metagenome (GOLD analysis project Ga0256407, IMG submission 193489) | Bovine rumen microbial communities from Lethbridge, Alberta, Canada - RJG_04 | ecosystem: Host-associated > Mammals > Digestive system > Stomach > Rumen | place: Canada: Alberta... | reverse complement strand
ATGCGGCGCACGCCTTTCTTGTACTCGTAGATGTGGTTCATCAGCACTTTCATGTCGTTGGCCTGACGTACTTCGTGTGTCATACTGGTAGAGTTATGGATTGGTGAGTGGGGTTAGGGATTGGTGAGTGGGTACTGGTGAGTGGTGTTCTATGCCCCCTCCCCTGGAGAGGGGGGCAGGGGGTGGGCTCTTACTCCAAAGGAAGCGATGCTATCCACGCGTCGATGCGCGCCTCGGTCTTGTCGCTCTCGTTGACATCGTCGAGCGCAAGGCCAACGAACTGGCCGTTCTGCACGGCCTCGGAGTCGTCGAAGGTGTAGCCGTCGGTGCTCACTCCGCCTACAACGGTGGCCTTGTCGCACACGGCATTGTAGATTTCGCCCATCGCTCCGCAGAATGTGTCGGGATAGGACTCGGCATCTCCGCATCCGAAAATGGCCACGGTCTTGCCCTCGAGGTCTGCTTCCTTGAGCACGTCGATGCCGTCGTACCAGTCGTCCTGCAACTCTCCGGCACCCCAGGTGGATGTTCCGAGCAGCAGCACGTCGTTGTCTGCTATGGTGTCGGCGGTCATATCGGCCACGTTGATGGCCTCCGTGCCGAGCTTGTCGGCGATAGTATTGGCAATGGATTCACACGTACCGGTTGACGAACCGTAAACTACTACTGTCTTTTTCATTTCTATTTATGGTTTAGTTGTTATGTTTCACCTTATATTATATATATCCTGACGGGGTTCATATACGCTCTGACAGGACTGGCTTTCCTCCTTATCACGCTGCAAAATTAGCACGAAAGACCGATGCCCACAATACCTAAAAGTGGGTGTTTAGCCCTTATACCTACTTGTTGTGAGAATTGGAAGTATGGCATAAGGGGCTTGCCAAAAGCGAAACTCAAACTATGGAAATGCGCTGGCAGCCATCTATTTCCGGAACACTACGGAACCGATGGCTGCCTTATCCTTCGACTGCGACTGAAGGACATACACTCCGCTGCCCGCCGCAGTCATGGGAATGACGGTTTCGCCACCGCCACAGAGTCGGCGCGAAGCAACGAGCTGTCCTCCGACACTAAAGAGGCGCAGCGTGACAGGCTCGGCAACAGATGCGTCGATGCTGACATGAAGCCCATCTGCCGAGAGGCGACAGCCCACTGCTGCTGGCTGGTGGCGGCTGATGGTGTCGATGCCGGTGACATAACGGTTGAGCACCTCAACCAATCCGGCATAGACATCAATCTCTCCGTACCCGGCAAAGTTGTTGGGCCACTGCGAGGGCATCTCGCCCGAGGGAAGCACGACGGGCTTGCAGGTAGCGGCAAGCACATCCTTCACCTGCTCCGGGGTTAGGCTGGGGCAGGCTTCGAGCCACAAAGCTATGGCTCCCGACACCACGGGGGTAGACATCGAGGTGCCCTCATCGGCTCCCCAGGGATAGGAAACAGCCGCGCCGCCGTCGGGGGCAAAGTCGGTGCGCGCAATAGTCCATCGATGGAAAAAGTTGTCGGGATTGTCGTTGAGAAAGAAATGATTGTACGACGACATCACATAGGTGCCCGGAGCAACCACGTCGGGCTTGGTGCGCCCGTCGAGAGTGGGTCCGTGCGAGGAATAGGCGGCAAGTGCGCCGTTGCCCACCTCGCCGGAAGTCTGGCGGTTGCCGCTGGTGTTGACAAAGGTATTGCGGTGTGTAGTGGCTCCAACGCAGATAACAGCTGGAGCAGAGCCCGGCGAGAGCACCTGATGGGTGGCTTCGCCGCTTGTGAGCAGAGGGTTGATGCTGTTCTGGGACATGGTGCCGACGAGCAGGTGGAAGTCGGCCTCGCCCTCCTTGCCCGTTACCTCAACCGAGACAGGCACCTGAAGACCGATAATCGAAGGGGCTGTTATCAGCATCTCGCAGGCTCGCACGCCGACATCGAAACGCGAGGGATAGCTGACAAACTGGAAAACATACTGCCCGGAGCTGAGCTGCAGGGTGTCGTTGACCTCGATAGTGTCGGTCGGTGCTGTGGCGGCATCGAGGACGAAGCTGATGGTGTCGGGCTTCTGATGATAGATTACGGTGCGCAAGCCTACGCGAGCCGGTGTGGCGCACATGATATACGCCTTTTCATGCGGTCCGCGGATGAACGTTCCGCTCTCCTCTGTGGCTGGCTTGTGGAAAAACTGCTTGCGCTCACCATCGTTTCCAGCCGAAGCCACGAGTATGCGCCCCGGCCCCACCATAGAAGCGAGCACCTCGTCGTAGAGTTCGCTGTCGCCATAATAGCTGTCGATGGCTCCCTCGCTGAAAGAAACCACACATGGCTTGCCCACGCTCTGGGCATAGTCGAAGATGTACTTGAAGCCCAGGGCATCGGTGGCCGAGGTGTAGAGAGGCTGCTCTTCTTCGGGGATAAGCTCCATGTTGTTTGACGTGGCATTGGCAACGAGACACAGCTCGCTGTCGAAAGCCATGCCGCGATAGGGCGTGGTGTAGCCCGAACCGGCGGCTGTACCGGCGGTGTGGGTGCCGTGGCCAAGCAACAGGCCGTCAACGGTGTGGCCGTAGCTGAGCAGAGCCTCGCGTCCCTCGACAAAGGTGCCGAGGTCTGTGCCCTCAGTGTGTCCCAGCTGGTCCCAAAGACGGGCTATGCGATAGCGCGACTGGTCGGCGGAAAAGAAGTTAGGATGGGTCAGGTCGAAGCCTATGTCCATCACTCCCACCACTACCCCACTGCCCGTATAGGGCTGCGGAAGTTGCTCGCCGGCATACACCGGCAGCGCATCAACGCACCGTGCCACGGTGTCCATGGTGACAGTGCAGGGACGGTTGGCCTCGATGCGCCTCACACGGCTGTCTGCCGACAGCGCAGAAAGACTGCTGAAGGGTATGCGAGCGACGTATATATTGCCGAAACGAGCCAGTTCGCTGCATCCGTTTTCCGACAAAATGCGGCTTCCGTTGGCTGTGATGCGGACAAAGGCAGTAAGCTGCGAACTCAAGGAACCAGGGCGCGAAGACTGCGAACGCCGACTTGCGGCAGCACCACTTCGCACTCGTTGCAGTGCTTCACCGTTTCGGCTGTCGCCTGAAAGGGCATAGAGCTGCCTCACGTAGGCCGACAACTTGCTCATGTCGGCTTGCTGACCGCTTGCCGCAAGGGGGCAAACGAGCAGCATCAGCAACAAAACTCTCCTCGATATAAGCAATATTGTTCGTTTCATTTCGCTGTTTTCTATATCTTAACTGCTATAGATGTTATGATGCTATAGGAACTATGGAGCTATCGCGTTGTCCTCCTCCCTCGGAAAGGGGCCGGAGCTAAGGCAATATGAGTCATATTGCTCGGTAATATGAGTCATATTGGTCAGTAATATGAGTCATATTAGTCAGTAATAGGGACCATATTACTTTCCCACCCCACAGTAGCAGTGACAAAGTTACGGAAAAACGAGTGCAATGCAATGCAAAAGAGCTTGCTTTTTTGCGTTCATTGCCGAGTGACAGTAACTTCGGCGAAGCCAGAGTTACGGAAAGTCGAGTGCAGAACAAAATAAATGTATTTATTTTTTATGCCGAGACGGAGTAACTTCGGCGAAGCCAGAGTTACGGAAAGTCGAGTGCAGAACAAAACAAATGTATTTATTTTTTATGCCGAGACGGAGTAACTTCGACGAAGTCAGAGTTACGGAAAAACGAGTGCAATGCAATGCAAAAGAGCTTGCTTTTTTGCGTTCATTGCCCTTATTACAGAGTGATACAATCAAAAGTAAGTGATGAAACAACATGGGAAATATCGTTTATAAATTCTGAGGATAAAAAAGTTTCTTATATGACAAAGAAACAACTTCTGATAGATTTGGGAGTAAATGGAAATAATATTAAACCATTTTTAATGGATGACATATCCAAATAGTAAGATTACGGGTACTGGTCTTGATTTCTAATCATTGAGTAGTAAACTACGAAAGAATTGGCTAACTTTGCAAGCGAAATATGAAGATGGACGAGAAAACATTAAGAGAAGCATTGCAGAAAGGTGAAAGGGTGACTCTGGAGTGCAAACGGGCAAAGGCAGAGGTGCCTAAGTCGGTATGGGCAACCTATTCGGCTTTCGCTAATACCATTGGCGGACTGATTCTGCTTGGCGTGGATGAAGACTTGCAGGAGAAGAACGTTAGTAATCGATTCCATATAATAGGAGTGGATGAACCAAGCAAGATTATCACTGATTTCTGGAATACCCTCAACAGCGACAAGGTGAATGAGAACATTCTTCTTGACAGCGATGTGGAGATAGTTAATGTGGATGGAGTGCAGATTGTTTGCATCCATGTCCCTCAGGCAGACTGGATGGCAAAGCCTATCTATCTGAACGGCAATGTATATAAAGGTACGTATAGGCGCAACAATGAAGGTGACTATCATTGTACAGAGGCTCAGGTAAAGGCTATGATACGTGACTCTAATGCTGATGGCAACGATAGCATTCTGATAGAGTATTATGGCATGGATGATATTGATTCTGATTCTTTGCGTCAGTATCGCACAGAGTTCAGACAGGAGAACAGTACCCATGTCTGGAATCAGGTTGACGATAAGACTTTCCTCAGGAATCTTGGTGGTTATACTGAAGATAGGCAGACAGGTAAGGAAGGCTTGACATTGGCAGGACTGATGATGTTTGGCAAAGGACTCGCCATTAGAGACAGATTTGCTAACTTCCGCATGGACTATCTGGACATGAGCCATCTGGTGGGTGATGAACGTTATCACGACCGACTGACATACGATGGACTTTGGGAGAATAACTTGTACCAGTTCTTCCGCATTGTCTCACCAAAAATCCAGTTTGACTTGCCAAAGCCATTTAAACTGGAGAAAGGTTGGAAGAGAAAAGACGACACGCCACAACGTGAAGCTGTACGTGAAGCCTTTACGAATGCCATTATCCACTGCGATCTAATGGCGGATGCAGGTATTCTGAGGATAGAGAAACATGATGACCGTCTTTGCTTCCGTAATCCAGGACTGCTAAAGTTGCCTGTAGAGACCATCTATAGAGGCGGAAACTCTAAGGCCCGCAATCCAAAAATCCAGAATATGCTCCGCCTGATTGGCTTTGGTGAGAATGTCGGCTCTGGATTCCCCAAGATTATAGCTGCATGGAAGGAAACCAATTGGGGCGAGCCACAACTGCTGAATAAACTGGATGTTGATGAAGTTGAATTGGTGCTGCCTGTGCCATCCGTTAAGTCAAGTACGACAGAGCTGTCTAATGAATTATCCATAGAGTTGCCAGAAGGGTTGTCTATAAGGTTGTCTAAAGAGTTGTCTAAAGGGTTATCTGAGACAGCAGCTACCATATTTAAACTGATATATGCTGATAATTATATCACAAGAGGCGACATAGCCAAGAAAATAGGTATCTCTGTGACAGCAGTTCAAAAGCATATTAATAAACTGAAATCTTTGAGATTCATTGACCGTGACGGTTCTGCAGGTCATGGTAATTGGAGATTAATAGAGTGACTGGCAAACTCAGAAGAAATAGTGACGGATTGATTTGGCACTTTCAAAAAGAATGATTACCTCTGCACCCGATGACGAGTCACAAAAACGGCTGGTGACTCTTCATCGGGCGTTCTTTTAGGCAATTCATAGCAGAACAAGGAGATTAGAACGGTCTCTTATCCGTAACCCTCAAAATCCTCAATCTCCCAAACTGCCTTTATACAAAGAAATCCTGCGGAATCTTCCAAAGTTACTAAAAAAGGTTGACTTAAAAAAGCAATTATGGAGAATTAACGCAGAATATCAATGTCATTCAGGGTTGGTTCTGCTGTGCCAGCGTCATCGTCTGTTTGTTATATCTCATGTCTATATAGAAAAAAATGTCCCACCGGGTACGCTGTTCTTACGGGAAGCTGGCTGGATTTGTAGGTTAAAAATTACACTTCTATCTTGAATGTATAGGTTAAAAATTACGGCTTTTTTCAGAAATAACAATTATTTGGTGAATAACAGAATATACAGACATCAATAGTTCTTGAAGTTTCATGTCATTATCTTCCTAAAATTCCCACCATAAGAATCGCTCTTCATCTTTATCAATTTCAGGCAACCTATAGACGCAGATCTGTTGGCGCTCTATGTTCTCAACTTCTTCTGCTATTTCCGCACTAATGCCACCATTGGGCATCAGAAACTTCTCAAAGCACGGGCGCAGCACCTTGCGAAACCAACGACGTGCCTGTTTGTCCATCTGCAAATAATACAGACATTCCCTCGTGTCGTACACACACTCTCGCCGACATTCGTCGAAACACAAGTAATCGCTCCCCCAATACTGGATTAGGCTCCTGTTTTTCCTTTTTTTGTAGCAGATCCGGGCCCTTGCCATGCCTTGGTCAAACAGCATCACATGGATGCTATACCGCTTGTTCGAAAACACCTTTTTACCAAGATATTTCACGCGTTCAATTCTATGTTCCATAATAATTATTATTGCAATATCAAGTACAAAGTTAGGCAAAATCTGTTTTTCTCCGTTTTGTTCCCTGGAAAAAGAATTGGAGTTGATGCAGAAAAGTGCCAGTTCCGTAAAATATTACGGGAAGTAAAGTAATTTTATGCTCAAAAACTATACTATAATGGATTATACAAATGCCTGTCTGCTTTTTATAAACTCAACTTACTTTTCCGTCAATAAATATTTTCTTGGCTGTTGCTCCAATTGTTTTAGTCGTAACTATATCAAAACTTGCTCCGAACACTGCACCGACAACGGGAATCATCTTTGTAATATTCAGCACACCTTTACTACCAGCTTTTGTTATCAATCTGAAGCCAACTCTTTGGTTTATTTTAGTTGTCATTGCTCTGCTTATATTCTTTTTAATAAAGTTCTCCGACAGCTTTTCTGCTATTTTTACACCAACTTCCTTTTTTATTACCTCACCAGCTGCACTTCCCAATAAACAAGTGTAAGCCAACGTTTGCACTTGGTCTTGGCGAGGGTCATAGCCTGCCATAATAGCAATAGCGGCAATCATTCGAAGTTGCACATAAAGTACACTTGTTATATTTGCAGGAACGCCGACTGCCATTGCAGCAAAGCCACCAAAACTTGTAGCAAAGCCACTAACACCAGCTTTGGTGCATTGCCAATTAATCAGAGATGTGGCGTTTTTTTTAACAGACCTATCAGGATTTGAGTAATCCCTTGCAAGGTCAAATGAGGAATCAAGGATTTTAAAACCTTGGACTTCAAAACCATTAATTGCTTTATCATATGCAACTGATAAAGCCTTACTTATCATAGATTCTGTATACTTTTCCATAATTATAATTAAAAAAACATTACTTATATATTAACATAGAGGATGCCCAAATTGTCATGCTGTTGTTCTATATTGCTATTTGCGAAAACAGCAATACCAAACAATAATTGCCCATATTACAATATTAGCAATAATGAGATATGGGCAATAATCAAGTTTAGTCCATTTATCCCAAGAATAAATCCCCCAAAAGATCTCAGTGAGAAGACAGAATGACAAAAAACCACAGCCTGGTGATGATGATTTTTCTTCATTTTTTTCCATAGCACTCTCCAACTATTTATATTTTACTTTAATGTGCATTTTTTCGTCTGCTCCAATCAATGCGTCAATCTTCAGTATTTCATCAATCGGCATATTCAATTTAAATCCACGAGAGTTCTTAACTGTAATCTCCATTTCATCAACACCTTCTTCTTTACCTCGCTTAATGAGTTGCTCTGCAGTGTCTTTCTGAAGTTTTAAAATTTCGGATGAAAATATTTTATCAATAATCATACTGCCAAATTTCACAACGACAGGAATTAGAGGATTAACAGCAATTAGGGGGGCGGCAAATGAACTACCCATTAAATCCTTGATTACGTTAACTAATTCTTTTTTGTTCGTTAAATCATACTTCTCCATATTCTTTATCAATTCGTTTAACTTTTAAATAAATTCCATTCAATGCTCCAGCCTTCTTGATGTCAACGCCATAAATACGCATAAAGGCATCAGCTACGCTCTGTCCGCCATTAGTATGCACAGGGTCACTGAAAGAGTTGCTGACTACATCGACACTCATTCCTGGCTCTAAACGGATACCGTTGGTGTTCACTCTCTGCTTGACTGTAATTCTGAATAATGGCATAACAACTCGAATGTTTATAATGCCTTTACTCCCAACGAGGCTGGTTAGTAATATCAAGTTTAGGATATATACGAAAAAAGCGTGGGAGTCATACATCTTTGCTCGTCCCGACGCTCAAGCCTCGCATGCTTCCCTGTCAAGAACGAGAAGTATGCAGAGGCCCACGCATATATGGCAACATCCTTTGCACCACTATGGCACAACGGGAGAGTTGTCTCTATACGCAGGCATCTACTGCGGCTTCTCATGACTTGGCTATTGAATTGCGAGTTCGAGCGTCAATCAAAGCGTTAGTAAACGCCTATTCCAATATATATATGTCCACCAGGCAAGTCTTTCTGTAAGATTTCCTTTTAGACATTGCAAAGAAAAACAAAATCTGGCAATATCTGCATGATTTCTTGAAAAAAATGGTTGGATGATGCAAAAGAAAGTGAAGCAATGGCGGTGCCTGTCGATGCTGTTCCAAAAGTGGTGGCAATGGCCATGGCCGCCGTGGGGCCAAGTGCGGCGATGCCTCCGCCAATGGCTGCGCCACCGCCAGCCATCGCGCCGCCCTTCAGGTTGTTTGCCGCGTTCTCTTTTTCTATCCTTACGGCCTCGTTGAACTCACGGATGTTCAGCTTTACATCCGCGATTTCCCTTGCAAACACCTTTGGCGAATTGGCAAGTTTGTTGATGTAAGCCTCAATACGCTCAATAGCCAGTACAGCTGACTTTCTGCTTGCATAGAGATTAAGAGCCAGTTGATTGCCTTTCTCTCCAATCGAATTGTACTCTTTCTCAGCAGATTCAAGTCTTTTGATTGCCTTTTTCTTTGCTTGATTGTAGAACATAGTAATAGGAATTATTTTATTACACTTTATTTCTATTTCTCTCTTTCGTGAAATCCTTCACGTCATCAACTAATGCCTTCGCAATGTTGGCAAGCCCTGCACCAGGCATAGGTGCCGGGTCTATGTGGATTACAGATTTTATTAGTTCCGCTGCCATCGCAGTCTTGGTTTTTTCCAGCATATATATATATATATCTTAATAACACCTTTTACTCCCAACAAGGCTGGTTAGTAATATCAAGTTTAGGATATATACGAAAAAAGCGTGGGAGTCATACATCTTTGCTCGTCCCGACACCTAAGCTCTCGCACGCTCCTCACGTCTGGGACGAGAAGTATGCAGAGGCCCACGCATATATGGCAACTGCCCTTGCGCCAAAGGCACAACGGGAGAGTTGTCTCTATACGCAGGCATCTACTGCGGCTTCTCGTGACGTAAGGTTGAATTTGCGAGATTCAGGTGCCACTCAAAGCGTTAGTAAACGCCTATTCCAATATATATGTCCGCCAGGCATGTCTGTCTGTAAGATTTCCTTTTAGACATTGCAAAGAAAAACAAAATCTGGCAATATCTGCATGATTTCTTGAAAAAAAATGGTTGGATGATGCAAAAATGTGACGGTTCCGTAAAATATTACGGAAAGTTAAGTAATTTTATGCTCAAAAACTATACTGTAATGGATAATGCAGACAAGATGGAACGAGTGTGCGGCTATCTACGAATGATTGAGCGTACGCGGCTGCTGAAAAATACCATAGAGGAACTACAACAACTGGTTGGTTTCTCTGTGGGTAGCGGTAATGGCTTGGCAAGGAAGGGCGGCAAATCGCTCTTTATGAAGGATGCCATCTTCAGGGAACTGGCACACATCGTCAGGCAGCAGACAGGACTTGACCTACAGGAGGTGCTTGATGCTTATATCGGTGCAGACCGTATCTGCAAGCGAATGGGAAACGTAGCAGACCCAGAATTGTTCTGCCAGCATCTTATCTGGCATTTCTATGCCGACAATGCGGTTACTGATGACATTGCTACTATTATAAATAAGGTGGAAGCAGAGCAGTTGCCAATTCTTGTCTTGCTAATTCTCAAACTTCTTCCCCGTCTGTCGGCTAAGGGTGGCGACGTGAGAAACATCCTCCAAGATTATCGCCGCCTGTTCTGTTGGCTGTCTGCAACTGTCAACAAGGATATTCTGATACAGAAACTTCCGCTGCTTACCAAGATAGAGGACGAGATAAGGCATAATCCTGACAGCATGTGCAGAATACATCTTATCAGTATAGCAAATCAGATTCTGAATTCGTTTGGTACACTCTCCACAAGAGAACGCATCAGTATTAGTAACAAGGAGTTATTGGAAAACCAGTTCGCCCCAGAGGTGGACGGTATCTGGACTGAAAATGAATTCTCGACTGTGTTCTGGCAGTTTGAAAGCATCGCCAATGGCTATCACCTTTACCGCTGGCAATTTGACAGTGCCCGAAAGTCATTGATGTTTACGAAGTACTTTATGAAGTTCTTTCATTGGGCAGATGGCACTATGGCACTCGTTACCCACCCTCACGCTATCCATTATTTGGTCTCTGGCAAGCCGATGCCTAATAATCTGTTTGCCTATCTTGACTGTCAGATACAAGTTGATGATAATAGAAATCAAGTCTGTGCCATTTCCTTTAACACACAATCGGCTGACGGTCAATGGTTCACCCTCAGACAATTGAGGCGCAGCGAAAAAGAAGAATTCTTCCGGAGTCTGTTAGATGACGAGCGGTATGAGAAAACAAACAGCCATGCAAGTGACGACTACGAATTCACCTTGTCGTTAGCCGCTATCACAGGCGACCATCTCTACATCAGCAAGGACGAGACGACATACTACAAAGTGCCAAAATCCCTGAATAATCTCTTGGAAGAAGTTGGATTCAACAGTAATGCAGGTGTGATGTCGTTTAAAAACACTTCCGATGGAGAACCGGCTACATATATAGTATTTGATGATTTCAACTTGTATTACG
>Ga0256407_10013265_pt1 | contig 11039 bp, 7 predicted proteins | sample RumenRJG_04DNA_FD_193489 | JGI IMG/M metagenome (GOLD analysis project Ga0256407, IMG submission 193489) | Bovine rumen microbial communities from Lethbridge, Alberta, Canada - RJG_04 | ecosystem: Host-associated > Mammals > Digestive system > Stomach > Rumen | place: Canada: Alberta | collected... | reverse complement strand
TGGACCATCTTCTCCACCAAAACCACCTTTTATTATTCCACTACCTGCGTCAATTATTACTGTTTGATAATCTGTTGGTATTTGCATTTTTTTTTTTATTTTTTGTTCTTTTTTTATTTTTTTTTTATTTTTTTTGGGAAGTTATTAGTTTTATTTTTTAAATTTTTATTTTTTTTTTAATTTTTTTATTTATTAATAATAAAATGAAATAAATTAGATAAAAAGAAATAAATTAAAAATTAAAAATGAGTTATGATATTAGTAAAATTAATTTTGAATCTGAATCAAATTCAAATAAACTTGAATCAGTACAAGAAGATTTAAATAGTGAGAGACCAAGTACAAAAGGACAATTAACTAATAATAGAAAATCACAAACAATTCAAAGTAATGAAAATATTCAAGAAGATCAAAATGAAGAAAATAATGAAGAAGAAGAAAATGAAAATGGAAAAGAAGATTATAACTCTCAAGTTAAAGATGAAAATTTATATGATAATGATAATAATTATGAAGAAAATGAAAATAATGATAAAAATGAAAAAAATAATGATGATAATGAAAATAAAGAAGAAGAAAAAAAAGAACCTAAAATTAATTATGCTGAAATTTATAGTCAATTATTAGAAACATATGAAACTGAAAAAAAAAAATATACTGATAAAATTAAACAATTACAAATTGAACTTTATTCTAGATCTGAAAATTTAAAAAAAATATCATTAAGAAATCAATTTTTAACTAATAGTTTACAAGAATTAAATGTAAAAGTAGAAAAAATGATAAAAGAATCATCAAATAAAAAATTAAAAATAAGAAAAAAAGAAAAACCAATATCTCCAGAATCATTATTAAAAATAAAAGAAAAAGAATTAAAAAATTCAGAAAAATTTTTGAAAATACTACAAAAAGATAATCAAAGAATAAAAAAATTATTAGATTTACATTCAGGAATAACAAAATCTGAATTATTAAATAAAATAAAAGAAAAAGATGATGAAAATTTTAAATTAAAATTAGAAATAAAGCATTTAAAAACAAAAGAAAATTCAAATCATAGTTTAACTGAAAGAAGTATATTAAAAAGAAAAATAAAAAATTTAGAATTTGAAATTTCAAGAACACAAGAAGATTCAAATAGAATTAAAACAACTTATGAAAATTTAGAAACTTTAAATTCTAATAGTGATAGAGCTATTCAAAAATTTAGAGATAACATTAAAAAAAGGAATAAATCACATAAAAAAATTAGTTTAAATGTTAAATTACCTAACTTTTTTTATAAAGTTGGAAATGAGAGTGTTATTAATAATTTAAAAAAGGAAATAACTTCATTTTCTAATGAAGAAATTAATATAATTGAAAAAATTTTTGATTATGATAGTAATAAAATTGAAAATTTTTTAAAGAAAATTCCAATTATTGAAAAATATAAATATCAATTTGATATTGAAAATAAAAAAATAATAAAAGAACAAGAAAATGAGATTAATTTAAAAAAAAACTATATTAATAATTTAGATTTTGAAAATAATAATCAAGATAGTCAATTAAAAAATTTAAAATCTTTATTAAATGATTATAAAAATTCAAAAAAAATTCTTGAAAATAAATTAATTCATATTCAAAATTCTATTGAAAATACTGCAAATAAAATTACTAAAAAAGAGAATGATGAAATTAAAATAAATATGAAAATAAAAATGTTACAAAATATTGTACAAAAAAAAGAATATAATAATTTAAATCAAAATGAAATTAATAAAATAATAGGTGAAGATTCTTCAACTGATAACAAAACTATTTCCAGTGATAAAAAATAACTTAAAATAAAAAGCAAAATAAAAATATTTTGTCTAGTGAAGATATATAAATATATAATTAAAATTATAAATAAATAATATTTTGTTGAATTATATTAAATAAAAAAATATTATATAAAATATTTGAAAGTTAAGTTTAAGATTAAATATATTAAAATAACATAATATAATTTAAGAGGATGGAAAAAATAAATAATACCAATATATTTCGAATAAATAAAGATTTTAATATTCCTAATAATCATCAAACAACATTTCAAAGTACATTTTCTTATCTAAGAAAAAAACTTCAGGTAAAATATACAAGAAAAACTCATATTGATTCTCTTTTAAAAAAATGTAAAGGAAAGTTTTTTAAAGCAGTACATGATTCAATTAAATTATGTTTAAATATCTTATTTAATAGACTTCCTCAAAAATTTATAACGAATATAACAATTGATTATAATAAAAAATTTTTATATAAAAAGATTATCGAAATATATAAAGATTTTAATTTACTTCCATCTTTAGATGATATTCTTTCAAAAAATTTATGTAAAAAAGACAAAATTGATTCACTTAAAGAAATTTTAAATACAGATTTTTATTCTTTATATGAAACATATATTACAAGTAATAGGTTTAAAAGAGAAATTAAAGAAATTCAATCTTTAGAAGGTAAAAGAAATGGAATATTATATGAATTTGTTGCTTCTAATTTTTGTATTTATTATTTATATAGTAAGGCTCATGTCCCAAGAGAAAAGAAAAAAAATTCTTTAGAAGAAGAAAAAGAAATAATATAAATTGAAAATCAAAAAAAAAAGCGTAACAAATTATTAATAATAATAATTGTTTTTATGTGTTTGTTTTATAAATAAAAAATATATAGCTTGTTTTCATTAAAATATGCCAATTATATTTTTTTTATATTTACTTTATTTATATATCAAATATGTTTTAAGACCTTTAAATATCTACTGTTTAGATTTAATAAAATAAAACATTAGGATATTTATTTTATTATAAATAATAAGTATGATTTTAAAATATAGATTAGTTAAAAAATATATTTTTAAGAATTTAAAGTAGGAACTAATTCATAATCTTTACTAACATTATAATCATATAATAATTTTTTTAATCTCATTTGTTTTGTTATAACAGGATTTTTTTTAACAAAATATATTTCAGGACTTTTAGTTTCAATACTTTCATATTTTGGTTTATAAAATCCAATAGGAGGAATAATAGATTTTTTAGGAATAAAAGAACCAACATTTAAATTAGAACTCATTTTATTAAATTCAACTAAACCTTTAATATTTTCCGAAGGAAAAGAATCTTTAATTCCTGAATTAGAAACAATATTAGCAGTAATACTTTCACTTATAATTGGTTTTCTCCAAGAATATTTACTAAATCTCAAAGCATTATTTTTCCTTTTATCATAATCATAATTATCATAATTATCTTTATTATTTTCAATTGATTTTAAATTATTATTATCTGATTTTTCTCTTTTAGAAGCACTTACAATTCTACTTCTTAATTTACTTACATTTCCACTTTGATATTCACTTTTATCATTTAATAAATCAATATGATTAGAATGTAATTTATTATTTTCTTCATTTTTCCTTCTTGAAAAATAACCTTCTCCAATAAAAATTCTTGGTTCATTTTTTCTAATTGCACTATAATTTGGATGATACCAACCAATTGATGGAACTTCTGGTACATTTCTTTTTTTTTTTGCACTTAATTGTCTTTCTTTTATTTTTTCTAAATCTTCATCTTTAATTATTTTAAATTGCTTTATATATTCTTTTCTTTTTAATTCTTCTAATTCTGATTCTTTTTTTAAGTTATGAATGAATTTTTTATAATTTTTAAGCTCAAAATTTCCACTTTGGGAATTGTAATTATATTTTGAATTTGGATTATCAGTATATTGATATTGATAATTGTGTTTTGTTTTTCTTCCTGAAAGTAATCTTGTATAAAATTTATTAAAACAATTGTCTCCAAAAATTTGATCTAATTCTCCTGAATATTTTGAAAATGAATTTTGTCTTTCCATTCCTTGAAAAATTTTTAAATTTTGTTTTCTATCATTTTTAATTATACTATCCATAAAATAAAATATAATGTATTATTTTATTTTTTTTATTATGGTAGTTTTATTTAATTCAATACTATTTTTTTATAATAATAATACTATAATATATTATATATTATATTTTGTTGAGTATTATATTTGTTTTGATGATTTTTATTTTATAATACATATTTAAATTGATATATATTTATATCAATTCTAATAAAATGTCGGATAAAAAAATGAATAATTTTTTTTTGAATAATATTTTTACTATTCCATGTGATGAATGCTATTCTATTGATGTAGATTCAAATGATAATATGTTAATAAATGATTATTCAGAACTTTCTAGTTTATCTAGTTATGATACTAATAAATCTTTTATGAATAATTTTAATTTTACAACAATATTAAAAAAAAATTGGAGGAATAAAGCAAAAAAATTTTTATTTAAATCAAGAAATAAAATGAAAAAAATGATAAACAATATTATTTTAAAATCTCACAATTAATTATTATTATATTATTTAATATTTAAGTCCATATCCTTTATTAATTAAAGAATTTGGATATCAAATTTATTAAATAATAATAATTATTTAGTAAATTTATGTTGTATAGATATTTGTATAAATATGAATAAAAAACTTTACAACTTTTTATATAAATAGTTTGAAAAGTTGTTAGCTGAAATAAAACAGATATTAATAAAATTAATTTTAATATTTTTATTTGTTCTCTTAATTAAACTATAGGAAAATATTATTGATTAAATAGCAAAATTTTAATATATATTTGTATTTCAATTTTTATATTTTTATTTATTAAAAAATGAGGAAAAAAAAACATTTTTGAAAAACTCTAAAAAAAATAAAAATCCCATATTATTAAATATAAATTAAAATATTATTAAAGAAATTAATATATTTCATCAGCAAATTCTCCTAATTCATCCTCAGATCTCCCAGAAGAACCTCTTCCATAAGTATAATCAGTATCATCATTATTTTGTAAACAATTTTTAAACTGAGCAAAAATAAATTCTTTTTTATTTTCTCGAACTCCTTCAGCTTCCTCAGACAAAGTATCTTTAATTAATTCATATTTTGCATCTTCACCTCCTAATTTTTCCATTCTAAAATTAGTTAATCTATCAAAAGTGAAAGGTTCTCCTTTTCTTCCTTTTTGAAGAGTATCTTCAATATAAATTTCAATACAAAAATTAGCATATTCTCCTTTTGTTAATGTTGATGGTATTATTACATATTCTCCTTTATCTAATTCAATTTCCATTGATAAATCTCTTCTTTGAACTATTAATGTTTTATCTATTATATTATTAAAATCATCTATTCTTCTTTTCCCTCTTGTTCTAAATAATAGTAAACATACTTTTTTAACAATTTCTCCAAAAGGGAATTTTTTTCCACTTAATCTTCCATCTTCTTGTAATAAAGTAATATAAACTTTAGAACCTTTCCCCATTGAAAAATAATATTGTGGATTTTTATAAAAATCCTGAAATTCACTTGGTTTATTATTAATAGGCAAACCACCAGTTTCTTTTGATGTCCACTTACCATAATATCTAATTCCAATATATTCAGGAGGGTAATTAACACAAATATACAATTTATTAAAAATTTTTCTAAAATCAGAAAAACACATTATAAAACAACCATCTTCATCAGAAAGTGAAATTTTCTCATTTGTCCCTTCATATTTTTTATTTAAAGCACTTTCAATTCTTTCTTTATTTGCATTTACTTCATCTGAATCATCACACCATTTTCCATTCCATTCTTTACATCCCCATGGATTTCTTATTCTTAATAATCTACTTGTTTTTCTTGGTTTTTTACTTCTTGGTTTTGGTATTTCAAAACAATCTAAAATTGAATATGCATGACCACACATTACACCAGTATGTTGATTTTCTATTATAACTTCCATTTCTACTTTTTTACCAGCTGGATCAACTGAACAACCCATCATTGATTTATTTCTAGTATATATTTTTGCTGTTACCTTTTTACCTTCTTTTGTTTCGTATTTATGTTTACCAAAATCTATTGTTGAATTTTCCATTAGTAAATTCCATAAAGCTTCTATTTTATTTGGATTTGTTCTATCTTCTTGATTAATTAAAACTTTCTTTGCTGTTAATCCTGTTAAATCAACTAAACCATCATCAATAAATCCTGATACTAAAGCACTATAATTACTATGGATTTTAGCATATGCTTTTTCAATTAAAGGAACCCAAAATTCATTACATGATCTACATTTACCATAAATTAATTTTTTAGGTGTATTTTTTTGAAATACTTTACAACAAGGTAATTTATCATCTACAATAACATAACGCCATTTGAAATTTTTAAAAAATTTAAAACAAAAAATACCTTTTCTTCTAAAAGTTTGAAAAATAGGAGGATAAACTCCAGTAGATAACATAGTATTTTCTTCTTCATCAATAATCCCATCATCTAAAATATTAGAATTAAATTCACCTCTAAGTAAATAGTCTTTTGTAGCCAAAACACTTAAAGCAGAAATAAACCAACAATCACCTAAACCACCTTGACAAACATCATTAGATTCAGCACCATCATCAAAAAATTTAGCTTCTTCACTAATTTCACCAATTGAATACCATTCAATTTGATTTGGATTAATACTTCCAATTGGTCCATCACCATATAAAGATTTTTTATTCATTCTTCCACCATCTGTACTTGAAGAACCAAATTCTGGATCTTCAAATGATTGACCTTCTGGTATTGAATTATATATTAATTCACATTTTTTTAATGCAGCATCTTCATTGTTTAATATTGTTTGATATTTTATATTGTTGTTTATAAAGTAATCTTCATCTTTTATAGTGTATTTATATCCTTGATAGTCTAAAGTGTTTATTTTTGTTAATAATTTTGATAAATCTTCTTTTTCCTCTGTGGGATTATTTTCTGGAATAATATTTTCATCTTCGTCTTCACTGTCTTTTAAATATTTTTTTGTAGCAAATAAGTCATTTAATATATTTTTTGCTTTTTTTGCATCTTTTTCATTTTTTATGCCAAATATACCATGTTTCTTAGTTGTATTTATGTTTTTATTATTATTAGTCTTATTGGATTTGTTGTCTTTTTTGCTATATTTAGAATTTATTTTTGAAGATATTTGATTTGAATCTGATTCTTTTTTATAATTTTTATTTATTTGTTTTCTATTTCTATTTTCTTCAAATGAATCATTATCAATTTTATCATATTCAGAAATTTTTTTTTTATTATCATTCTTCTGTATTTGAACTTTTTTTTCTTCAAATGAATCATCAATGTTACCATAATGAGGATAATTTATTCCATTACTTTTGGATATATTTTTATTTTTAGGTTTATAATCTTCTTCTTCTTCCTCTTCATCTTCAACATTATTTTTTATTATTTGTTTTGTATTATTTGTATTTTTTTTAATATTATTTTTAGGTATAATTTCTTCTTCTTCTTCTTCTTCTTCCATTTCATCATCATTAATATTTTTTATTATTTTTTTTGTATCATTTGTATTTTTTTTAATATTATTTTTTGGTTTAATTTCTTCTTCTTCTTCTTCCTCTTCTTCTTCATCATCATTAATATTTTTTATTATTTTTTTTGTATTATTTGTATTTTTTTTAATATTATTTTTTGATTTAATTTCTTCTTCTTCTTCTTCTTCTTCCTCTTCATCATCATTAATATTTTTTATTATTTTTTTTGTATTATTTGTATTTTTTTTAATATTATTTTTTGATTTAATTTCTTCTTCTTCTTCTTCTTCCTCTTCTTCTTCACTATCTATTATTAATGGTTTATAAGGTTTTGTTTTTTTTCCATTATTAACAATTGTTGCATTTTTATTATTCTTATTTTTATTCCCTTCATTATTTTTTATTGATAAAGGTTGAGTTTTCGAAAATTTCTTCACATATGATTTCTTTATATTTGGCTTCTTCACATTAGGTTTTATTACATTTGGTTTCTTCACATTTGGTTTAGTTTCATTTTTTTTAGTAACATTTCGATTTTTTACAGAACGAGCTCGTCTACTCATTTCTTCTTCTTCATCATCATCATTATATTTATTTATTTTTTTTTTATTTTGACTAACTGCTCTATTTTTATTTGCAGAGGAAATATTTCTTTTTTTTTTTGTAGTAATTATCTCTTCATCTTCTTCTTCTTCTTCTTCTTCTTCATCATCATCATAAACTAATCTTCCTCTATTATTACGAGGAATTTTCATTTTATTTTTTTGTTTATTTATTAATTCTTGTTCAAAGTCTTCATTGTCTAATTCATATTCATCAGGATCTGAATAATCTAAATCTATTGGTTTTGCCTTTATTTTTGATTTTGGTTTTACAGCTGATTTTTTTGGAGGATTTGATGGAGGAATATTTTCTAATATTAATGACATTTTTTTTATTTATTTTTTATTAGAATAATATATCAGGATAAAATTATAATTGAAATAAAAATAATCCATCATGAAAATTTATAAATATAAAATCATTTAGAAATAATTACATTTAATTAATTAATTTTAAAAAATGAATGTAGATTATCCTTTTGAAATTATTTATGTTTTAGTTGCAAGAGGAAATAAAATAATATTAACAGACTATACAATATATAATGGAAATTTTCAACAAATAAGTGTAAATCTCCTTGATAAAATAAAAAAAAATAAAAAAGGAAAAATAATATATGATAATGATTATATATTTTATTATGATAATTCAAATGATATAACCTATATGTGTTTAATTAATAAAGGAAGAAGTTCAGTTTCAAATGAAGTTATTTTTACTTTATTAAATGATATTAAAATTAAATTTACTGACAAATATACTTTAAAAGAAATTGTTCAAGCTTATGCTTTTCAGTTATCTGAATTTAATAAATTAATCAAACCTATTGTTAATTTTTATTCTGATAATCCTTCTTATATTAAAATTGGTATTTTAACAAATGAAAATGGACATAAAATTAATATTGAAGAAGATTTAGCAGATAATTTTTATGTAAATAATAATAAAATTCCATTAATTGCTTCTAAAAAATCTGAAAATAGTACTTATGATATAGATAAAATGAAAATTTCTCTTGATGAAGAAATTAATTTGAAATTCCAACAAATATCCCAAAAGAAATTCAGAAAAAAATGGAGTCAAAATATTTTTATAGCATGCTTTATATTTCTTATGATAATTTTATTATATTATTTATTAATTGCTTGAAAAAAAATACAAAATATCAACAAAAAATATACATTATTATAATTAAAAATATAATTTAAAAAAATTAATAAAATAAAAAAAATTTTTAAACTCCCTAATTTAAATATTTTTAAACAATAAAATTAAAAAAAACCTAAGCCCCAATACAAATAGAAATAATATACTCATAATCACTTTCTTTCTTCAACAATTTTTTAAAATACCCAGAATCTCCCGAAGCTCTAACAACACATTTCAAATCTTCTGAAGCACAATATAACAAAACATTCTGTGAACAATGTCCAGCATCTAAACAAGCAAATTTAATTCTATAATTAGGATCCATATTTAAAATTTGACCTGCTCTCTCATTTGGAGCTTCTTTTTTCATATTTGCAAAAATTAATAAATTAAAATGTGCATCTTTAACAAAATTTTGTCCAGTTGCAATTTTATCTCTATGATCACCTTCAACACAAGGAATTAATTCATTTTTTTCTGGATCGAAATAAAAAATACCTTCTTTAAATAAAAGATAAAATTCTAATGGGAATAATGCTACAGCTGATGGTGCTGTTTTTAATAATTGATTCATTTGATTTTTGTGACTATTTCCATATGCACAATATAGTAATTCTGATATTTGTTGAAGAGATAATTTTTTTGAAGAATTGTATTCACGGGTTGATTTACGGTTTTTGAAACATTCCATTATTGGTTTTCCTTTTTTTTTATCTGGTTCTGGTAATTTTATTTTCTCGAATTTTAAAGAATCCATTTTTATTCTTTTTTTTGTATTATAATTATTATTAATGTCTATATGGTTTTTTGATATATTATTTTATTATTAATTAAAAATTTACTTAAAATAAGAAAAAAAAAACCCATAAAAAAATAAAATGAATACAAAGTTAGAAAATAAATTCACAAAAAATAATATGTTAGTGGCTGTACGTTCGCGTCCTTTATCAGAACATGAACTTCAATTTTCAAACATCTCCACAATAAAAATCCAAAACCGTGAAAAATTAACAATAACAAATCCAATCCAATACAAAGAATCAGAAGAAGGTGATAAATATATAAATAATGAAAAAAACTTAATAATAACAAAAACAAAAGAAAAGCAATATGCATTTGATTTTGCATTTGATGAACATACAACCCAAGAAGATATATATCATTTTACAACAGAAATGTTAATAAATAATGTAATGGAAGGTTTCAATGCAACAGTTTTTGCATATGGAGCAACTGGATCAGGAAAAACTTACACAATGGTTGGTGATGATAAAAATCCTGGTATAATGATAAGAGCAATTAGTGATTTATTTAATACTTTAAATCAAGTTAAAAATACTAAATATAATGTTGGTATTTCTTATATTGAAATTTATAATGAACAATTAAAAGACTTGTTAGAATTTAATAATAATATTAATAATAATAATAAAAATAATTTAAAGGATAATAAAAAGGAAATTAATAAAATTGATATTAGAACTGATCCACAGAAAGGAACAATTTTATATGGTGTTAGTTTAAAACAAGTTATTTGTGCAAATGATGCTTTTAAATTATTAGTTTATGGGAATAAAAATAGAACAGAAGGCTCAACTGAACATAATGAAAATTCATCTCGTTCACATGCAATACTTCAAATTAATATAGAAAGTCAAGATTCAAATTTATCATTAATTAACAAAGTTGCTTTTGGAAAATTTATCTTAGTTGATTTAGCAGGAAGTGAAAAAGTATCAGCAACATCAAAAATAAATAATGAAAGTGGTAGTATAAATAAGAGTTTATTAGCATTGGGAAATTGTATAAATGCCCTTACTTCAAATGGTAAACACATACC
>Ga0256407_10013263_pt1 | contig 11040 bp, 8 predicted proteins | sample RumenRJG_04DNA_FD_193489 | JGI IMG/M metagenome (GOLD analysis project Ga0256407, IMG submission 193489) | Bovine rumen microbial communities from Lethbridge, Alberta, Canada - RJG_04 | ecosystem: Host-associated > Mammals > Digestive system > Stomach > Rumen | place: Canada: Alberta | collected... | reverse complement strand
GGGCGATACTGTCACCGCGAAGATCGACGTCACCCGCCGCGACGCGATCCGCCGCGCCCACAGCGCGACCCATCTGCTGGACGCCGCGCTCAAGAAGGTGCTGGGCGACCACGTCCATCAGGCGGGCTCACTGGTCGAGCCGGATCGTCTGCGCTTCGACTTCTCCCACTTCGAGGCGGTCACGGCGGAGGAGCTGCGCAAGATCGAATCCCTCGTCAATGAGTGGATCCTGACCGGCTACGGCGTGGTCACCGAGGAGCTGCCCATCGAGGAGGCCAAGAAGAAGGGCGCGGTCGCCATGTTCGGCGAGAAGTACGGCGATGTGGTGCGCGTGGTCGAGATGGGCGAGGGCGAGAGCTGCGTGTCCATGGAGTTCTGCGGCGGTACGCACCTCGACAACACCGCCAAGGCGGGCACGTTCCGCATCACGAGCGAGGGCAGCGTCGCCTCCGGTGTGCGCCGCATCGAGGCGACCACCGGCGTCGCCACCTACGAGGGCGTCAATCAGGAGCATGAGGCGCTGCGCGCCGCGGCGTCGATGCTCAAGACCACGCCGGGCGAGTTGGGCGGACGCATCGAGCAGACGCTGAACGAGCTCAAGGAGGCCAAGCGCCTCATCGAGCAGTATAAGGCGAAGGAGAGCGCGGGCAGCGCGGGCGACCTCTTGAAGAACGCCGCGGACGTCGGCGGCCTGCACGTCGTCACCACGACGGTCGCGAGCGGCGATCCCAACAGCCTGCGCCAGATGGGCGACGTGCTGCGCGACAAGGACGCCGCCGTGGTCGCGGTCATCGCGCTCGCGGGCGAAAAGGTGACGCTGCTGGCGGTCTGCGGCAAGGACGCGGTCGCCAAGGGCGTCAAGGCGGGCGACATCATCAAGAGCATCGCGCCCATCGTCGGCGGCAAGGGCGGCGGCAAGCCGGACAGCGCCATGGGCGGCGGCAGCGACGCGGGCAAGGTCAGCGACGCGCTCGCCGCGGTAAAGCCGTTTGTGGAGAAGATCGTCGGCTGATAATAATTCCTACTCCCTTAGCAGGGGAGCCCCTTCAGAAAGGAGATTTATGAATATGTCGGATTGCCTGTTCTGCAAGATTATTTCCGGGGAAATCCCTAGCTCCAAGGTCTATGAGGACGACGTCTGCCTCGCGTTCAATGACATTGACCCGCAGGCGCCCACGCACTTCCTTGTGATCCCCAAGACGCACATCGGCTCCGTTGCCGAGGTGGGCGCGGACAACAGCGCCGTCGTCGCGCACATCTTTGAGGTGATCGCGAAGATCACGAAGGAGAAGGGCATCGAGAGCTATCGCGTCGTGTCGAACATCGGCGAGCAGGCGGGGCAGAGCGTGCCGCACCTGCACTTCCACGTATTATCCGGCCGCGATATGACGTGGCCTCCGGGCTAGGCCTTGCCGGCCGGGCGCCGAACGCAAGTTTTTTATAAAAAACGCTTGCATTTCAAAAGACGTTGTGATATTCTACCATAGCTTGAAAAGGGCGGTCCTCTGCCGTGTGCGCGAATGGCGTACATTCAAAACGACCATGAACGCCTATAAAACAGGAGGAAATTATCCATGGATCTCATCAAGGAACTCGAAAAACAGCAGATGAAGGCCGAAGTGCCTGTCGCCAATGTCGGTGATACCGTCCGCGTCCACGTGCGCATCAAGGAAGGTTCCCGCGAGCGTATCCAGGTCTTCGAGGGCATCGTCATCGCCAAGAAGCACGGCAGCGTCGAGGAGACCATCACTGTCCGCCGTCTCGCCTATGGCGTCGGCGTGGAGAAGGTGTTCCCCATCCACAGCCCCTCGATCGAGAAGATCGAGACCGTGCGCAAGGGCTATGTCCGTCGCGCCAAGCTGTATTATCTGCGCGGTCGCGTCGGCAAGGCTGCCAAGATCCGCGAGAAGCTGTAAAAAGCCCAATGAGAGAAAAAACGTTCGGGATTTTTCCCGAACGTTTTTTTGCGTCCAAGCGCGGGATTTACAGGCTTTTCACAGGAATGCAATGGATGAGATGCACAAATGACGGCGCAAAACTCTTGACTTTTTTGACGAAAAGGATATAATTTCTAATTAGAAGTCCGGCGAAAGCCGGACAGCCCTAAATCATAAGGAGGATGGAACATGAAAAAGACACTTGCACTTGTACTGACCATGGTCATGGTGCTCGGTATGCTCGTCGGCTGCGGCGGCGGTTCGAGCAGCAGCGGCGCGACGGAGACCCCGGCGCCCGCGACCGATGCGGCAGCTCCGGCTGACAGCGCGGCTCCCGCCGAGGCTGACCCCCTGGCTGACCTGATCGCCGCGGCAAAGGCTGAGGGCGAGCTGGTCGTCTACGGCTCCTGCGAGGAGGATTACCTCTCCGCGGCCTGCGCGAACTTTGAGAGCCTGTACGGCATCAAGACCCAATATCAGCGCCTCTCCACCGGCGAGGTTCCCACCAAGATCGAGGAAGAGAACGGCAACCCGTCCGCCGACGTCTGGTTCGGCGGCACGAACAACCCGTACGACACCGCGGCTGCCAAGGGCCTGCTGGACAACAGCTACACGCCCGTCAATGCCTCCCACCTGACCAAGGACATCTACAAGGATCCCAACGGTTACTGGTACGGTATCTACACCGGCATCCTCGGCTTCATGGTCAACACCAATGAGCTCGACCGCCTCGGCCTCGCGGCGCCCCAGACCTGGGACGACCTGCTCAAGCCCGAGTACAAGGATCTCATCTGGCTGTCCAACTACAACACCGCCGGTACGGCGAAGCTCGTCATCAACACGATGCTCCAGATGAAGGGCCACGACGAGGGCATCCAGTACCTCGTTGACCTCGACAAGAACATCCAGGTCTACACCAAGTCCGGCTCCGGCCCGAGCAAGAACGTCGGCACCGGTGAGTGCGTCATCGGCATCGGCTTCCTGCATGACGGCATCACCCAGATCGTGGACAACGGCTACGACAACGTCCAGCTCATCATCCCCGCGGACGGCACGTCCTGCGAGATCGGGCCGGTCGCCATTTTCAACGGCGCCAAGCATCAGAATGCCGCGCGCCTGTTCATGGAGTACGCGCTTTCTCCCGACTGCGTGGAGCTCGCCGCGGACAACGGTTCCTATCAGTTCCTGGTCATCGACAACGCGCACCAGCCCCAGCAGGCCATCGACTTCGGCCTCGATCCCAGCCTGGTTTGGGATGGCTATGACTTCGCGGACGCCGCGGAGAACACCGCCAAGTACGTTGAGGAAGTCATGGCTGCCCTCAACGGCGGCGACGATCGCTTCAAGACCGAATAAGGCGTTCGGTTGAACTGAATCAATGCAAAGTGGCAGGGATGGCGGTAAACCGCCATTCCTGCTGCGCTTTTATTCTTCCCCTGTGTGTGAAAGGAGGAGTTTTCCGATATGGCAACTGCCCAGGGCGCGGCGCTGGACCGGAAAAAACTGATGGCTGACCCCATCATGGTGACCACCATCGTCGTACTGATTACATTTCTGACTCTGTTTATCCTCTATCCGCTGGCGATTTTGCTGGTGGACAGTCTCTATGGCGACGGCAACGGCCTGTCGCTGAGTGTATTCAAGCGTGTGTTGGCCATGCCGACCTTCACGCGGGCCATCACCAACACGCTGAAAGTCGGCTTTGTGGTGGGCATCTTGTCCACCTTCATCGGCCTGCTGTTCGCGTACGTGGAGGTCTACGTCAAAATGAAGCCGGTGGTGGGCGGATTGTTCAAGGTCGTGTCCATGCTGCCGGTGGTTTCCCCGCCGTTTGTGCTGTCGCTGAGCATGATCATGCTCTTTGGCCGCTCGGGCCTCATCACCCGCTTTCTGCTGGGCATCTACGACAACAATGTCTACGGCTACTGGGGCATCGTCATCGTGCAGACGCTGACGTTCTTCCCGGTTTGCTACATGATGCTCAAGGGCCTCTTAAAGAACATTGACCCGTCGTTGGAGGAGGCGGCCCGCGACATGGGCGCGAGCCGCATGAAGGTGTTCACCAGCGTGACGCTGCCGCTGATGCTGCCGGGCCTCGGCAACGCGTTCCTCGTGACGTTCATCGAGTCCATCGCGGACTTCGCGAACCCGATGATCATCGGCGGCTCCTACGATACGCTGGCAACCACCATCTACCTCCAGATCACCGGCGCCATGGACAAGGTCGGCGCCGCCGCGATGGCCGTCGTGCTGCTGTGCATCACGCTGGCGATGTTCACGGTGCAGAAGTTCTACTTAGAGTCCAAGACCGCCGCGACGCTGACGGGCAAGGCGTCCCGCGCCCGTATGCTCATCGAGGACAAGAGCGTCACCATACCGCTGACCATCCTCTGCTCGCTGGGCGCGCTGTTCGTCATCATCATGTATATCTGTGTGCCCATCGGCGCGCTGTTCCCGACCTGGGGTCTGCACTTCACGCCGCTGACCTTCAAGTGGTTCACACAGGTGTTCACCAAGTACAAGGGGTTTAAGGCCTTCCGCGACTCCTTCGTGCTGAGCCTGATCGCCTCGCCGATCACGGCGCTGCTGTCGATGATCATTTCGTATCTCGTCGTCAAGCGCAGGTTCAAGGCCAAGGGCTTCATCGAGGCGGTGTCCATGCTCGCCATGGCGGTGCCCGGCACGGTGCTGGGCGTCGGCTACATCCGCGGCTTCTCCGGCGGCCTGTTCCGCACGGGCTTCCTTCAGGGGCTCTACGGCACGGGCGTGATCCTCATCATCGTGTTTGTGGTGCGCTCACTGCCCACCGGCACACGCAGCGGTATTTCGGCGCTGCGCCAGATCGACAAGAGCATCGAGGAATCCGCCTATGACATGGGCGCGGACAGCTTTAAGGTGTTCATGACCGTGACGCTGCCGCTCATCAAGGATTCGTTCCTCAGCGGTCTTGTCACCGCGTTCGTGCGCTCGATCACGGCGATTTCCGCGATCATCCTGCTGGTGACGCCGCAGTACCTGCTCATCACGGTGCAGATCAACGAGTTCGCGGAGAAGGGCGCTTACAGCATCGCCTGCGCGTTCGCGACGATCCTGATTCTGATCACCTATGGCTCCGTGCTGCTGATGAATCTGGTGATGAAGTTCTTCGGAACCAGCCGCAAAATCAAGGAGGTCTGACTTTTTCTTGAAAGAAAAAGTCAGCAAAAAGAACTTTAACGCGTTACCGACCGCGCTGTAACTTCGACTGCTCCGCTCGGTAACAAACGTGAGTTTATTTTGAGGAGTGATTCTTATGGCTAAAGAGAAAAAAGGCGTACGCCTCGACCATATTTCCAAGATCTATCAGGACCCCAAGACCCATAAGGACTTCTACGCGGTGCATGACACCTCGCTGGAGATCGAGCCGGGTTCATTCGTGACGCTGCTGGGGCCCTCCGGCTGCGGCAAGACCACGACGCTGCGCATGATCGCGGGCTTTGAGAGCCCCGACGAGGGCGAGATCTACCTCGGCGGCGAGCCGATCAACGCCCTCACGCCCAACAAGCGCGACACGGCGATGGTGTTCCAGAGCTACGCGCTGCTGCCGCACTACAACATCTTCGACAACGTGGCCTACGGTCTCAAGCTGCGCAAGATGGACAAGGACACCATCCGCACCAAGGTGCTGGACATCCTGAAGCTCGTCGGCCTGGAGGGTATGGAGGCGCGCATGACCAACCAGCTCTCCGGCGGTCAGCAGCAGCGTGTCGCGCTGGCCCGCGCGCTGGTCATCGAACCGGGTGTGCTGCTGTTCGACGAGCCGCTGAGTAACCTCGACGCGAAGCTGCGCGTGTCCATGCGCACCGAGATCCGCCGCATCCAGCAGGAGGCGGGCATCACCGCGGTCTACGTCACCCACGACCAGAGCGAGGCGATGGCGCTGTCGGACAAGATCATCATTATGGAAAAGGGCGTTGTGTCCCAGATGGGCTCGCCGCAGGAGATCTACTACCACCCGAAAAACGAGTTCGTGGCGGACTTCATCGGCGACGCGAACTTCTTAAAGGGCAAGATGCTCCGCCATGAGGGCGCGGACGGCATCGTCGGCATCGGCGGCACGGAGGTGCGCGTCGCGGAGACCACCAACGTCGCCGACAGCGCGGAGACAACCGTGGTGCTGCGCCCCGAGTCCACGGTGCTGGCCGATCAGGGCTACTTCCCGGTGAAGGTCATCGTGTCCAGCTTCATGGGCGCGTACCAGCTCTATCACGTCATGCTGGGCGACACCAGACTCATCATCCACGAGTACAACCCCAAGGGCAAGAAGATCTACGCCATGGGCGAGACCGCCTATGTGAACTTCGAGCCGGGCAACGCGCACTGCATCTGATATGCTGGCAGAACTTTTGAACCAGGCACGTGCCGGGCAGCCGTTATGGCTGCCCGACCTGCGTGAAGCCTTCGCGGCGGCGGAGGGGAACCGCCTCATCTTGAGCCTGCGCTCCTTTGACGGTTATACGCGGGATTATGCCCACACGCTGCCCCGCTGGCAGGATGCCGATGAGCGCGCGCTGGTGCGGGACTACCTCTGCGCCACGGTCTACAACACCATGTCCGTCTGCGGCGGCAGCGAGCTGACGATCTTTGCCGACACGGCCGACGCGGCGGTGATGGGGCTGCTCGGCGATCTTCCGGACATCTTCCAGCTCACTGATAAAACGCGCCACGGACTCGGCAAGGTGGTGAGCGTCGCCAATCGCATGGGCCGCGCCTTTGGGCTGGGGGACTTCCAACTGCGGATACGTCCCGTCGGCGAATACGCGCCGGTTCCCAATGCGGAGAAACAGAGCGGGGGACTGGCGGACAAGCTGCGCGCTCTGTGCGCCGCGGCGGAGGGGACGAACTGCGTCGGCATTGACGTGGGCGGCACGGACATCAAGCTGGCGGCCTCGACAAATGGGCGGCTGGAAGCGGTGAAGGAATACGACTGGAACCCGGCGTCGTTCCCGACGGCGGAACAGCTCATCAACCCGATCCTGCTGCTGACGCGGCTGCTGCGCGCCTGCGTCGCCGTGCCGAACGACCCGCGCCTGACCCGTGCGCTGCGCAAGGACGCCACGGACACGGAAATGGCGGAGGCGGTCGCCGCTGTGGAGGCGGAGCATGAGTGCAACGTGCTGGACGCCGTGGGCGTCAGTTTTCCCGACATTGTGCTGCGCGACCGCATCGTGGGCGGCGAAACGCCCAAGACCGATGGGATGCGCCGCAACCGAGAACGGGACTATGAGATGGAATTTGCCCGCCTCGGACGGCTGAATGAGCAGCTGCTGTCCCTTTGCCGGGGGACGGGGCGCTGCCGCATCATCAACGACGGCAGCATGGCGGCCTTCACCGCCGCCGTGGAGTACGCCTGCGGCGACGACCCGGCGTCCGTCGACCGCGGCGTGGTGGCCCACAGCCTCGGCACCGATCTCGGCACCGGCTGGCTGGGGATCGACGGCGCGATCCCGCAGCTGCCGTTGGAGCTGTATGACACCTGGGTGGATTTGGGCAGCGCGCCTGCCGCGGCGCTGCCGCCGGAGGACCTGCGGGCCATCCGCAACGAGAACTCCGGCCTGCCCGGGGCGCGGCGCTACTTGGGACAGGCGGCGGCCTACCGCCTTGCCTGTGAGCGCGACCCTCGTCTGCTGGACGGCTTTACGGAGGAATGCGACGGTGTGCTGCGCATCCGCACGGCGCCGGAGGACTTGCGCAAGCCGTGCCTCGAATCTCTGATGCAAAAGGCAAGCGAAGGCGACGCCGACGCGGAGGAGGTGTTCCGCCAGATCGGACGGCACCTGGCGGTGGTGAGCCGGGAGCTGGACTACCTGCTCCACCCTGAAACGAGCGTCCGTGTGCTGTACGGGCGCTTCATCAAGTCCGAGCGCTGCTTTGCACTATTGCGGGAGGGCTTTGCCGAGACCGTGCCGCAGATGCGTCTGGAAAGCGGCGGGGAGGGCCTCGCCAACACGCCGCTGATGCGCCAGCTTGCCGCGCGGAGCGATGTCACCGTCGCCCAGTTTGCGCAGGCGGTGGGCGCCATCTATTATGCCCTGACATAGGAGGATAAACGATGAAACGAAGTGCCATCAACGCCGCGCTGCGGCAGATGGAGGCCATGATCGACGAGTACCGCGTTTCGCTGCCGGATTTCTGTCACTTCACCCCGGAGCAGTGGCAGAGCGTCGGACATGAGTACGACGAGGTGCGGGACAATATGCTGGGCTGGGACATCACGGACTACGGCCTCGGCAAATTCGACGAGGTGGGCTTTTCCCTCATCACGCTGCGCAACGGCAACTACCACATGCGCGACAAATACCCCAAGACCTACGCGGAAAAGCTGCTGTACCTCAATGAAGGCCAGTACGCGCCGATGCACTTCCACTGGATGAAAATGGAGGACATCATCAACCGCGCCGGAGGCAACGTGCTGATCCGGGTCTACAACGCCGCTCCGGACGAGAGCATCGACCATGACAGCGATGTCACCGTCCATGTGGACGGACGCGCCTACACCGTGGCGGCGGGGACGCAGGTGCGCCTCACGCCGGGGCAGAGCATCACGATCACGCCCCGCCTCTACCACGATTTCACGGTGGAAGCGGGCAGCGGCGCGGTACTGCTGGGCGAGGTCAGCCAGTGCAACGACGACAACACCGACAACCGCTTTGAGCCGCCCATGGGCCGCTTTCCGGCCATCGAGGAGGACGAGCCGCCCTATCGGCTGCTGTGCAACGAATACCCGGCCGCAAAGTGAAAAAATCACCCGGTTTTCTTCGGAAAACCGGGTGATTTTTTATACTGATTTGATCTGCGGTGCTTCGGGCAACGCCTTCGGCGCGGGGGCGGCGCGCCAGTTGCGGGTGGTTTTGGCGAACACCGGCTCAAAGGTGTAGAGCAGCGCCGGGAGGAAGAACAGGCAGATGATGGCGGAGATGACCGCGCCGCGGGCCAGCATGGTGCAAAGCGCGCCGATCATGCCGATGGAGGACACGAAGCTGACGCCCAGCGTCGCGCAGAAGAGCACCAACGCGCTGGTGATGATGGAGGCGTCGGAGGTGTTGGCGGCGATGAGAATGGCCTCAGCGCGGTCCTTCCCGGTGCGCAGCTCCTCCTGAAAGCGGGAGGTCATCAGAATGGCGTAGTCCACCGTGGCGCCGAGCTGGATGCTGCTGATGATGATGGGGGAGAGGAAGAAGATGTCCGCGCCCTTGAAGTAGCTGATGCCCTGATTGATCTGGATGGCCAGCTCGATGGCCGCCACCAGCACGGCGGGGATGGAGACAGACTGGAAGGTCAGCGCCACAATCAGATAGATCGCCGCGGCGGAGATGATGTTCGTCACCTGAATGTCCACGATGCTGGTCTCGATCATACCCTGATACATGGCGCCCTCGCCGGTGACCATGGCCTCCGGGTCGTAGCGCTCCAGCACCGCCTGCATCTGATCGAGCTGTACGCCCACCTCATCCGTGGCGGCGCTGTACGTGGAGTTGACCATCAACAGCTGGTAGCCCTCCTGCTTGAGCATGTCGGTCACGGCGCGCGGTACGAAGAACGACGGGATGCCCGCGCCCAGCACCTTGTGGTACGAGACCACGGAGCTGATACCGGGCACCGCCTCCAATTCCGCTTCCAGCGCCGCCATTCGGGAGGCACTCAGATCGTCCCGCATGACGATGAAGTGGGAGGAGGCCATGTCGAACTCGGTCTTGAGCTTGTCGTTGCTGACGATGGAGGGCGTACCCTCCGGCATGGTGTCGTCCACCTTGTAGAAAAAGCCCGTGTGGTTCGAGCCGTAGATCGCCACGGGCACGATCAGCACCAGCAGCACCACCAGCGCGACGTGATGGCGGATCAAAAACGCGTTGACCCTGGAGAGGTCGGGGAGAAGCGTTGGGTGGCGGTGCTTTTCGATGCGCTCGTCAAAGAGCAGCAGCAGCGACGGCAGCACCAGCACCACGGTGGTGACGCCCAGCATGACGCCCTTGACCATCACGATGCCCAGGTCGCGGCCCAGCGTCATGCGCATGAAGCACAGCGCGAGAAAGCCCGCGATGGTGGTGAGGCTCGAGCCGGTGAGGGAGCGGAACGCCGCCAGGATCGCCTGCGTCATGGCGTCGCGCTTATCGTCGTAGTTGGGGCGCTCCGCGACATAGCGGTGGTAGAGGAAGATGGAGTAGTCCACGGTGACACCCAGCTGCAGCACCGCGGCGATGGCCTTGGTGATGAAGGATATTTCCCCGAGAAAGATGTTGCTGCCCATGTTGTAGACCACGGAGATGGCGATGCTGATGATCAGCACGAAGGGCAGCACGGAGGATTCGAGGCACACGCCCAGCGCGGCGAGACCCAGCAGCACGGCGCAGCCCACGAACAGCGGGAGGTCCCGGGCCATGATGTCCTGCAAGTCCTTCGATACCACGGAGAAGCCCGCGAGGAAGCAGCGCTCGTTGCACAGCGCGCGGATCTGCTCGATGGCCTCAATGGTCTCGTTGGACGACCCGGCGTTCTTGTACTGGATGATTATCATGGTGGCGTTGCCGGAGAAGAACAAGTCCCGAAAGTTCTCCGGGATCATCTTGATGGGCATCTGAATGCCCATCAGGTTGCTGATCCACAGCGCGTTGGACACGCCGGGCAGCTCCTTGATTTCGTTGACCAGCCGGTCGGAGTAGCCCGCGGGCATCCCCTCCACGATGAGCATACTGGTAGCCGCCATGTGGAAGGGCTCCTCCAACAGCTGCTCGCCCTGATAGGCGGGGAGATCGTGAGGAAGATAGGAGAGTATGTCGTAGTTGACGCGGGTGCCGACGTAGCCGAGGATGGACGGGATCATCAGCGCCACGGCGATCATCATGACCAGCTTGGGCTTGCGCGTCAGCCGGTGCGCGATTTGTTCAAGCATGGCGACCTCCCTCAGCGGCGAAAGATGCCGGTGATGGCCGCCCAGAAGTCGCGGAACATCTGCGCGACCCGGTCGAGGAAGGTGACGGACTTCGCCGGAACGGCGGCGTCCTCCGCGGGTTCCTCCGGTATCTCGATCTCCTGTGTACGGATGAGGATCTGCACGCTCTGAGGC
>Ga0256407_10013262_pt1 | contig 11040 bp, 10 predicted proteins | sample RumenRJG_04DNA_FD_193489 | JGI IMG/M metagenome (GOLD analysis project Ga0256407, IMG submission 193489) | Bovine rumen microbial communities from Lethbridge, Alberta, Canada - RJG_04 | ecosystem: Host-associated > Mammals > Digestive system > Stomach > Rumen | place: Canada: Alberta... | reverse complement strand
AGCGCCGTAAGTTGCTGAAGTACCTCTACAACAAGGACATCAACCGCTACCGTGCTATCATCAAGGCCCTCGGTCTTCGTAAGTAATCACAAACATCTTAAAGCCTCGCAGATTGCGGGGCTTTTTTAAATGAAAAAAGTAAAGAACAGCGAACTGCTACTATCCTATATACGGGAAGGACGCTCATTGACTAGTCGCGAGAAGCTGGCACTGATCACTCAGCTGAGTATCCCCAGCATTCTTGCGCAGATCTCTGCTACTGTGATGTTCTTCATCGATGCGTCGATGGTGGGACATCTGGGGGCAAAGGCCTCTGCAGCTATCGGTTTGGTAGAATCGACTAGCTGGTTGATGGGAGGTCTGGCTTCAGCTGCGAATATGGGCTTCTCCGTGCAGGTGGCCCACTTCATTGGCGCCAGCGATTTTGAAGCAGCCCGTCGTGTGCTTCGACAGTCGCTGATCTGCTGTCTCATCTGGGCTCTGATAATCTCCGTCATCGGTATTGGCATCTCCCCTTTCCTCCCCCATTGGTTGGGAGGTGCTCCTGAGATCACTCGTGATGCTTCACTCTATTTTGCCATCTTCGCCTTCTGCGGTATTTTCTTCCAGATGGAAGGACTGGCAGGATCGATGCTGAAGTGCTCTGGAAATATGAAGATTCCTTCAATCCTTAATATCGGCATGTGCGTCATGGATGTAGCTTTCAACTACCTATTCATATATATCATGGAGTTAGGTGTGATGGGGGCCGCCATAGGGACTGGCGTAGCCATGCTGATAACAGCTGCCCTGATGCTGTATTTCCTGATGGTGAAATCGGAGATGCTTTCACTCGTCGGACGACCAGGATCATTTAAGCCCAAGGAAGAAACTGTGAGAACAGCCATAAAGATTGGTGGCCCTATGGGGTTACAGCATATGCTGATGGGAGGATCTTACGTTGTCAGTACGCTGATCGTTGCACCTTTGGGCACCATCGCCATAGCAGCTCACTCGTTAGCCATCACCGTTGAGAGTCTCTGTTACATGCCTGGCTATGGTATCGCCGAAGCCGCCACCACCCTGGTGGGACAGGGCATCGGTGCAGGTCAGAAACAGCTCACACGCTCTCTTGCACGTATGTCTGTTGCTTTGGGAATCTCGGTGATGACCGTGATGGGTGTGCTAATGTGGATCTTCGCCCCAGAGCTGATGAGTATGATGTCACCCGTTGAGGAGGTGATTGCCGTTGGTGCAGAAGCACTCCGTATTGAGGCCTGGGCAGAACCGATGTTTGCTGCTGCCATTGTAGTGAACGGTATATTCATTGGTGCTGGCGACACCCTGGTTCCTGCTGCAATAAGCCTTTGCTCCATGTGGTTCGTACGTCTGACCCTCGCAGCAAGTCTTGCACCGAAATATGGTTTGAAAGGTGTGTGGACAGCTATGGCCATCGAGCTCACACTTCGCGGCACCATCTTCCTTATCCGCCTGTTCAAAGGGAACTGGGCAGAGAAATTAATGGTAAAAAGTAAAAACTAAAAAATAAGGAGAAATGATATGGAAAGGAGTAAAATCAAACAACAGACAATCAATCACAAGGTAATGGGTATTTTACTTTGGGGGCTTTTTACTTTTTTATCTATAAATGCTCAGACCAAGAACACTGAGGTGCTGTTTGAGACCACAGCAGGTAATATCCGTATCGCTCTCTATGACGAGACGCCACAGACACGTGACAACTTCCTGAAGATTACAAAGATGGGCATCTATGACTCTTTGCTAATCCATCGTGTCATTAAGGACTTTATGATTCAGAGCGGCGACACCAACAGCAAGCACGCCAAACCAGGACAGTTGTTGGGTTCAGGCGATTTTGACTATACTACTGAGGCCGAGTTCCGTCTGCCACAGATTTTCCATCGTCGTGGTGTGGTAGCAATGGCACGTGAGAACGAGAAGGTGAATCCAGAGCTCCGTTCTTCAGCCTGTCAGTTCTACATCGTCTGGGGAAAGATCTACACAGACGATCGTGTACTCGCCAAAGTGCAGGAAAAACTCGACTCGGCCACCCAAGGCACCGTAAAACTCACTCCCGAGATGATAGAGGTGTATAAGACCATTGGAGGCACACCCCATCTCGACGGTCAATACACTGTGTTTGGCGAAGTGGTTGAGGGATTGGATGTTGTTGAGAAGATCCAAGGTGTAAAAACAGACAAGAACGACCGGCCGTTAGAGGACATCCGTATTCTGAAGGCTACCGTTACCAAGGATCTGCCCCAGCCTAAGAAACCGAAAGCAACAAAAAAGCCGTCCAAGGGTCATCAACGACTCAAGGGCGGCGCCAACAATCTATGAATAACTAAAAACCTTTTTCTGAGAAAAACGGAGTGTCACCACTGCGTCTGTTATCCCTACTTGCAAATCTTTTCTAACACCTTAGAAAAACCTATTGCCAATCAAAATAATAAACCTAAAACTAAAATCTAACTATTAACTCTAACTAAAACCTAAATTCAATCTTTACCTTAAACTAATACCTCTGTGTTTGTGAATCTATTGAAGTATCTTTTTGTCTTTTGACACTGCAAAGGTACGACGATTTTTCATATCCTGCAATATATTATGCCCCTTTTTATAAAAAAAGAGCCTTTCTTTTGATGTATATCAAGTTTATTGTGTGCGAACACACCTATATTGTGTTCGATAACAGTGTCAAACTGCCAATAATTCTTTTTCAACGAGGTTGGTAAGTATCACAAACTCTGAGATAGAAAGCTGCTCAGGACGGCGCGTCATCATTTCATTCTCAAAGAATGAGGCCGATGCAGGATGTTCACCATTGAATATTTGCTTCAATGAGACACGAAGCATCTTCCTACGCTGATTAAACACCGTTTTCACGACTCGACGGAACAACCGTTCATCACAGCCCAGATCCTTCACGTCATTACGTGTCATGCGGATGACGGCACTCTGTACCTTAGGGGGTGGATTAAACACGCCAGGCTCCACGGTGAAGAGATACTCCACATGATACCAAGCTTGAATCAGTACCGACAGAATACCATACTGCTTGTTGCCTGGCTGTGACGCCATGCGAACTGCCACCTCATGCTGGATCATACCCGTACAACAAGGAATCAGATCCTTATTATCGAGCATCTTGAAAAATATCTGGGAAGAAATATCATAGGGATAGTTGCCCGTCAGGACAAATTGCTGACCATCGAACACCTCATTCAAATCCATCCTGAGGAAGTCGCCACCTATTATATTATTAGAGAGGCGCGGAAAATGCTCCTGAAGATAGGCCACCGACTCACGATCAATCTCAACCACCTTGAAAGGACGGGGCTTCTCAACGAGAAACTGCGTCATCACACCCATACCAGGTCCTACCTCGAGTACAGGAATCTCAGGACAGGCATCTACGGTATCAGCTATCGCCTTGGCAATACTCAGGTCGGTCAGGAAGTGCTGACCGAGGTTCTTCTTGGGTCTTACTTGTTTCATGGCTGCAAAGATACGATTAAGTGAGCAAAAATCCAAATAATCCACTAAAAAAGACGGGCTGGAATCACATCCAACCCGTTCTTTCTATACTTTCTTAACTCTTTACAGTCGTTATTTCACTCTCAAATTCATGTCGTTGTTCACCTTCAAGGCTTCAGAAACACATACTGCAACGACTAATGTTATCATAAACAATGCTGTCATATTCGTTTTTGCTTTATTAATGATTATCCTAAAAACGATGCAAAATTACAACTGTTTGCGCACACAATCGACTTTTTAAGACAAAAAAGGAGAAAAAGAAAAGTTTTGTTGACGTATATCAAGGGAAAATCGTATCTTTGCACCCATGGAAATAAAAACGGTTTTCATAAATGCCGCAAAAATCATCTCTCCCGTTCTTCTGGGCGGGGCTATTTTGTATTGGATGTACAGAGGTGAGGATTTCGGACGGTTCTTTCATGTCATGACCCATGAGATGAACTGGACCTGGATGCTTCTCTCCTTCCCTTTCGGTATCCTGGCACAGATGTTTCGCGGTTGGCGTTGGAAGCAGACCTTGGAGCCCTTGGGCGAATCCCCCAGAGCCGCAACAACCATCTATTCCATCTTTCTGTCGTATGCCGTCAGTCTGGTAATCCCTCGTATCGGCGAGTTCACCCGCTGTGGAGTGCTGAAACGCTTTGAGGGCATCTCTTTCTCAAAAGCCTTAGGCACCGTTGTCACTGAGCGTGCTGTCGATACCCTGATCGTGATGGGCTACTCATCCTTAATCCTGTTGCTTGAGATAAGTACTTTTGGCACTTTCTTCCAGAAGACAGGTACTTCGCTCGACCATATCTTCGACCGTTTCTCATCGATGGGTTATCTCGTCACAGCCATCTGTGGCATTGCAGCCCTTATCCTGTTCCATCTGTTGATGAAGAAGTTCACTATATATAATAAGGTGAAGATGACCTTGAGTGGCATCTGGGAGGGTGTGCTCTCTCTGAAGGGTGTGAAGAATCTGCCCCTCTACCTGTTTTTTTCTGTGGGTATCTGGGTGTGCTACTTCCTACACTACTATCTAACATTCTTCTGTTTCGACTTCACAGCCCATCTGGGCATCGGTTGTGCGCTGGTGTCATTCGTAGTAGCCAACTTCGCCGTCATCGTGCCGACACCCAATGGTGCAGGTCCTTGGCATTTCGCCATCAAGACGATGCTCATCCTCTATGGGGTTGCCGACGAGCAGGCTTTATGGTTTGTACTCATCGTCCACACTATACAGACCATGCTGGTTGTAGCCTTAGGCATCTACGCTTGGGCTGCCCTACTATATACGAAACGTATTCAATCTAAAACGATAGTATTATGAACGAAATTCAAAATCTGAACCCAAAGTGCATTTGGAAGAACTTCTATGCACTGACACAAGTACCACGACCATCAGGACACCTGGAGAAGATCCAACAGTTCCTGCTTGATTTTGCCAAAGAAGCAGGCGTCGAGGCCTTCAAGGATCCCGCCGGAAACATCGTGATGCGCAAGCCAGCATCGGCAGGCATGGAGAACCGCAAGGGTGTCATCCTGCAGGCCCACATGGACATGGTGCCTGAGCGTGATACCGAATCGACACACAACTTCGAGACTGACCCCATCCGCCCTTGGATTGACAATGGCTGGGTGAAGGCCAAAGGTACCACATTAGGAGCCGACAATGGACTTGGCGTTGCCGCCATCATGTCTGTCATGGAGGACAAAAGTCTGAAGCACGGTCCAATCGAAGCACTCATCACCCGTGATGAGGAAACGGGCATGTTTGGTGCCAACGAACTGCCTGCCGGTGAACTGCAAGGCGACATTCTCCTGAACCTCGACTCAGAGACATGGGGCAAGTTCGTCATCGGTTCTGCCGGTGGTATCGACATCACCGCTACCCTCGACTACCAGGAGGCAGATACCGATCCTGAGGATGCTGCCGTACTGGTGACACTGAAAGGACTGCGCAGCGGTCATAGCGGTCTGGAGATTCACGAAGGCCGCGCCAATGCCAACAAGCAACTGGTACGCTTTGTCCGCGAGGCCATCGAGCAGTTGGATGCCCGTCTGACATCATGGCATGGTGGCAAGGTGCGCAACGTCATTCCCTATAAAGCAGAAGCCGTGCTGACGCTGCCGAAGGAGAACGTGGAAGCCCTCGGAGAACTGGCAGAAGACTGGCTGGCCGACTTCAACAGCCAGTTTAAGGGCATTGAGACAGGCATTAAGTTCAATGTGGAACGTGTGGAAACTCCGGCCAAGCAGGTACCCGTTGAGATTCAAGACAACCTCATCGATGCCATCTACGCCTGTCACGACGGCGTAGTACGTATGATACCTTCTTACCCCAGCGTAGTAGAGACCTCATCAAACCTGGCCATTATCGACATCGAGAATGGACACACCGTTTTCAAGATCCTGGCCCGTTCGAGTCGTGAGGACATGAAAGACTACATCGTCAAGATGCTGGAGAGCTGCTTTAACATGGCTGGCATGAAGGTAGAGACCGCAGGCTCATACAGTGGCTGGGATCCCAACCCAGACTCAGAAATCCTACACCTGCTGCTGAAGGACTATAAGAAGTTATTCGGACAGGAAGGCATCATCCAGGTGGACCACGCAGGTCTGGAGTGCTCGGTCATTCTGGGCAAGTATCCCAATCTTGACGTCGTCTCATTCGGTCCTACCATGAAGTCGCCGCACACCACCAGTGAACGCGCTCTTATCGAGACCGTCGCTCCCTTCTGGGAACTCCTGAAGAAAGCCCTCGAAGACATTCCCGAGAAATAAATTCGAAAAAAAATCCGCAGTTTGTTTGTAACTGCGGATTTTTTTTCTTACCTTTGCAGGCGATAAATTTAAACATTAACAAAAATATGGACGATTACCCGGCGGACAATTACAATTCGTAAGGCGGGGGATGAGCGACAAGGCTGCTAATCCCTTTGCCGCTAAAACCATTTCACTAACGAAAAAAGGATTAGCACAATGAAGACTTTCTGGAACACCCAAGGCGGACTGACCCAGCTCACAGAGTGGCAGCCCAATTGCTGGATACAGGTGACATGCCCCACCGAAGAAGACCAGCACGAACTCGAAGAGAAGTTCAATATCCCCGATTACTTCATGTCGGACATCAGCGATACCGACGAGCGTGCCCGTTATGAGTACGACGACGGATGGATGCTGATTATCCTGCGTATTCCCTATGTCAAGGAAATCCGCAGCCGTACTCCTTATACTACCGTGCCACTTGGTATCATCCATAAGCGCGATGTTACCATCACCGTCTGTTATTATGAGACGAACATGATGATCGACTTCCTCTCCTTCCAGCAGAAACGAGGTGAGGGCTTCACTGATCATGTTGATATGATTTTCCGTCTGTTTCTCTCCAGTGCCGTATGGTATCTGAAGCGCCTGAAGCAGATCTCTATGCTGGTAGATAAGGCTAAGCGCAACCTCGATAAGGAGGTGAACAATGAGAGTCTGATTGGTCTCAGCCGTCTTCAAGACTCACTCACTTACTTCCAGACCTCCATCCGAGGCAACGAGAACCTGTTGCAGAAGCTGAAATTCAAGCTGCAGATCGACGAGTTGGATGCCGACCTGATCGAGGACGTCAACATTGAGATGTCACAGGCCCGTGAAACCACCAGTATCTACTCCGACATTCTGGAGTCCACGATGAACACTTACCAGAGTATCATTAACAACAACATGAATACGGTGATGCGTACGCTCACCTCTGTCACCATTATTATGATGATACCTACACTGGTCACCTCTATGTTTGGCATGAACCTCGTCAACGGTATGGAAGCCAAACCTTGGGGATTTATCTTCGCCATCGTCTTTTCAGTGTGTATTTCAGGGCTTGCATGGCTCTTTTTCCGCCGCAAACGTCTTGTTTAGCATCTTTTAACACTCTTTTGAGCTTCTTTATTTACATTTTTTCGTACCTTTGACCCCAAATGTGATGATGCGATGCGTCATTAAGTGTATAGTCAATAACTAAATAGTTAAATGATGGACTCTCAAGAAAAAGCCCTCAATCAGGGTCAGAACGAAGTAATCAAGGAAGAAGTAAGCGCTCAGACGATCGAAGCACCAGCAGCTGAGTCCACTTCTCAAGTAGAAACCAAAGAAGAGCAGCCGCAGAAGGTCTATGCCTCCAAAGCAGAGATCCTGGAGCGTGTGCGCGAGATTGCCCATGGTGACGAGACCCCTCAGAAAGAGGAGGTTGACTACCTGAAGACAGCCTTCTACAAGCTCCACATCGCCGAGCGCGAAGCCCACATTAAGGCTTTCATCGACGGTGGTGGCGATCCCGAACAGTACCAGATCCTTCCTGATAGTGTCGAAGAAGCCTTTAAGGCTGAGATGGGCATTATCAAGGAGAAGCGTGCCAAACTCTTCAAGGAGCAGGAAGCCGAGAAACAAGAGAATCTGACCAAGAAACTGGCTATCATCGACAAGATCAAGTCAATGATTACCACCCCCGAGGAAGCCAACAAGAGTTATCAGGAGTTCAAGACCCTCCAGCAGCAGTGGCGTGAGATCAAGAACGTGCCTGCAGAGAAGGCTAATGAACTTTGGCGCAACTATCAGTTGTATGTCGAGCAGTTCTACGACATGCTCCGTCTGAACAGCATCGCCCGCGACGAAGACTTCAAGAAAAATCTCGAGGCCAAGACCCGACTTTGTGAAATTGCAGAGAATCTGGCTAACGAGGAAGATGTAATCAGTGCGTTCCACCAGCTTCAGAAGCTCCACCAGGAATACCGCGAAATCGGTCCTGTGGCCAAGGAACAGCGTGAGGAGATATGGAACCGCTTCAAGGCAGCCTCCACCGTTATCAATAAGCGTCATCAACAGCATTTCGAAGGCATCCGTGCCCGCGAAGAAGACAATCTGGCCCGTAAGACCGTACTCTGCGAGAAAGTAGAAGCCATCGCTGCCGAAGAGAACAAGGGCAGTGGCGACTGGGAGAAGCACACTAAGCAGATCATCGACCTACAGACCGAATGGAAGACCATCGGTTTCGCACCTCAGAAGATGAACGTGAAGATATTCGAGCGTTTCCGTGCCGCATGCGACGATTTCTTCGGACGCAAGGCCGAATACTTCAAGGGACTGAAGGACACCTTCAAAGAGAACGCCGAGAAGAAGCGCGCCCTCATTGAGAAAGCCAAAGCTCTTCAGGACTCCACAGAGTGGAAGGCTACCGGTGATAAGCTCATTGCCCTGCAGAAGGAGTGGAAGACTATCGGCATTGTGCCCAAGAAACTTGGCGACCAGCTCTGGGAAGAATTCCTCGGAGCCTGCAACAAGTTCTTCGAGGCCCGTAAGGCTGCTGGTGCTGGTCAGCACAGCGAGGAATATGCCAACCTCGACAAGAAGCGCGATGTCATCGCCAAGCTGAAGAGCATCGCCGAGGAGGCAGGCGAGAACATCCAGGAGAAAGTACAGGCACTCGTTGAGGAATACAATGCCATCGGTCACGTTCCCTTCAAGGAGAAGGATAAAATCTACGAAGAATACCATGCCGTACTTGACAAACTCTATAAGGAGTTGAACATCAGCGTGGCCAAGCGCCGTCTCAACAACTTCAAGCAGAACCTGAAGCAAGTAGCAGAGCGAGGTGAGAACGCCCTCGACAACGAGCGTGCCCGTCTGTTCCGTCAGTATGAGGCCATCAAGCAGGAGGTTCAGACCTACGAGAACAACCTCGGTTTCCTGAACGCCAGTTCTAAGAAAGGCAACAGTCTCATAGACGAGATGAACCGCAAGGTACAGAAGCTCAAGGACGATATGAACCTTGTGCGCGAGAAGATCAAGGCCATCGATGCCGAAAACAAATAAGTATTAAGGCTTCCCTCACGGAAGCCTTTACTTTCCCCATACTTAGAAATATGTTTGAAATAATAGATGCCACAGGGTCTGGCAACAAACAAGATCCTCGTATGCGCGACATTGAGGCTGAAATGATACGGAGTCATGCCCTATGTCTGAAAATCTCGTCCAAGAAACCCACCGATCCGGATTACAAGAGTCTGTTGGAAAAACTGTTCCAGCATGAAGTCGATGACAGTACCGCAATTGTCTCTCCCTTCTATTGTGACTGCGGCTGTCGAATGACGATAGGAAAGAATGTGATTATCAACAAAGGGGCTACGATACTCTCTCCAGGAAAGGTAGAGATAGAAGACAACGTACTGATTGGACCTGAGGTTAAGATTGCAACAGTCGATCACGATTTCTACGATCGTCACAACCTACTCCATTTCGGGAAGGTGACTATCAAAGAGAATGCATGGATCGGCATCGGTGCTATCATCTGTCCGGGCGTAACAATTGGCAAGAATGCCGTCGTTGCAGCAGGCGCTGTTGTAACAAAGGATGTACCGGATAACGTGGTAGTAGGCGGCAACCCTGCCCGAATCATCAAGAAGCTAGATCCGCAGAAATGACTGTCGCGCCTAGCTGTCACCCTGAGACTGTCAAAGGGTCACTTCTACTCATTGTCTAGTAATATAATACTATAAAAAAGATCGCTAAGAGTTTATGACTGCTTAGCGATCTTCTATGTTGGGGTACTCGGACTCGAACCAAGAATGACAGGACCAGAATCTGTAGTGTTACCATTACACCATACCCCAATATTGTCTGCAAATCTCGTTTTGCGGGTGCAAAGGTAGTACTTTTTTATGAACTACCAAAACTTTTGGGCGAAAATTTATAAAAAACCGCAAAATTTTCGCTTTTCTTTTGTTATTCCCTGTTTTATCAGTACCTTTGTACTCCAAATTACACATTTATTATAATTAATGAACGAATTAGTACAGACAATTACAGAAGCAATTCAAGAGAAGAAAGGCAGCAACATCGTGATCGCTGACCTGAGAAAGATAGAAGGCACCATCAGCCAATATTTCATCATCTGCCAAGGTAACTCACCCTCACAGGTGGAGGCCATCACTGAGTCGGTAGGCGACTTTGCCCGCGACCGGCTCAAGGAGAAGCCCTCACACGTGGTGGGACTGGAAAATGCACAGTGGGTGGCGATGGACTACGGTGATGTGCTGGTGCACATCTTCCTGCCCGACGTGCGCGAGTTTTACGACCTTGAGCACCTCTGGGAAGATGCCACATTAACAAGAATACCTGACTTATATTAAAGTAAAACAATGGATAACAAACAGAATAACAACAAAGGAGATAATGGGCCCAAAATGAATATGCCCCGGTTCAATATGAACTGGATCTACATCATTGCCATTGTGGCCCTCGGACTGCTGTATTTCTCAAGTGGCGGTCCCACCAATAGTAGTATTGCTAAGAATGCCTCATATTCTGACTTCAAGTCAATGGTGACTCATGGTTATGCCTCGAAGATCGTGGTGAACAAGAACCAGAGCGTCATCAAGATGTACGTGAAGCCCGAGCATATCAGAGACGTGTTCCACCAGAGTGCACAACAAACGGGCAGTGATCCGTATGTGGAGGTGGAGTTCGGTT
>Ga0256407_10013261_pt1 | contig 11041 bp, 11 predicted proteins | sample RumenRJG_04DNA_FD_193489 | JGI IMG/M metagenome (GOLD analysis project Ga0256407, IMG submission 193489) | Bovine rumen microbial communities from Lethbridge, Alberta, Canada - RJG_04 | ecosystem: Host-associated > Mammals > Digestive system > Stomach > Rumen | place: Canada: Alberta... | reverse complement strand
CCTGTTTTTCAATATAGGGTCGTCAAACGGAACGAACACTCCATCATCATTATGCAGGAATTCTTTGACTATAGTAACTTTATCATCCGTGAAGATGTCTAATATATTAGGCGTTCCTGGTAGTGATGTGTACATATCGTGATTACCTGTCACTAGATAAATTCTGTCAAAAACATCATGCATGCTATCTATAAATGTTTTTGCAACTAGCAGATCTGCGGGATTTAATCGCAAGCGGGCATCAAACAAGTCGCCACAAACTACCCCTATATAATCAACGCCGTCTTTCTTATAGCGACGAGCTTCTTCGATAAGGTATTTTAAAGACAAGCAATGAAGCTTCCCACTATCTGGAAGCTTCTTGCCTATATGGACATCACTGAAGATGAAATACTGTTTCTTCATATTATAACTATAACACAACTATGTTTTCAATGTCTACTGGTACTATCATTAGCTCACTCAATTCTGTATTAGGGACGTGAATGATGTTGGCTCGTGTAGCATATATGTCGTGCTTGGCTAGTATATGTTTATATTGTGCTAACTGAATGGTGTACTCTGATATAGGCTCATCATACATACCAGCATATTCCCTCAACAAATGTATCTTGTTGGCTCGTGCATATGGCTTATTTAATGTCTTTGAGGTCTTATAGTCCCATATGGACACAGCCAAGTCACTTTCTAGCATCAGTAAGTCTACTGTACCACAGACTCCTCTGTCAGGGTCATCTACTATACATTCTGCAGATATTGGCCATCTGATTCCATCAGCAATAACACTCTCCCAAAATTCAATAATATGTTCCTGACCAATCATGCATGGTAGGAAAGTGTCTTTTTTCAATTGAAATGGGAATGCTAGTTTGAATGCTTCTATATCTTCATCAATAGGCTTGCCTAACATCAGATTGATCATAATGTTACATATGAACTCTCCGAACAGATGGCAAGTGCTACCGGTAGCTGCAGCACAGTCAGCATTATATTCCCACATGGCTTTAACTGCGGAGCCTGACATACCGTGCTTCTTTCCCCATCCAGCAGCAATACCATCCCAGTTTTGTTCAGGTCTATATGTTTTGACTAGAGTAGTTACTGATGTCCATCCGATATCAGGATCCTTAGTCGAAGAGTATGTATGTGTATCTTCGTCTAGCGTCATGTAGCTGAAATCCATTTTTGCAAGATACATTGCAACCATGGCTTTGATATTTGATGGAACACTATTAGCCCAATTCTGTAATTTGTTAATTGTTAGCATATTATTTCTTTTTCGTGACTTTAGAAAGCAATATATCTAAATCGTCTAGATATATATCTATATAATCAGTTGATTTTAGTGCTTTGAGCTGTGCTTTGAGATCTTTTAATTTGTCTTCCAGTGCTTTGATCTTTTCTGCCGTTATAGAATCTACCCTCATGGATAGCAAGTATTCATATGAATCGTATACTCTATCATATTTAGCAGCATCTAGCCTCTTTTCGATATCAGTTTTCTTATAGAAGTCCTCGTGTTCTTTAATGAATCGTATCCGGTTGCTTGCTATGATGATATCTGTATTAGTCTTTTCTATGAGCTTCTTTAGACGTGTCTTGTAGAACTCTTTTCTGAAATTAACAAATCTAGGAATGATCTCCCCTACATGGTTGAATACCACAATGTTACCATTCTCGTCAGTAAATGTAGGGTTCTCTGTCGTCTTAGACTCTAGGTGCAATTTCACCTTCATCTTCTCATCTAGAGAATTACCTGCTCTGAATTTAATGTCATACGATTTATCAGGGTTTCTCGTATATGACAGAATTTTATTGCTGCTTAATTCATCCAGGTCAGCTTTGAAGCTGTCCATTTCACCGATAAACTCATCTATGTGAAGGTTACCCTTCTTGTCTACTGTATACACTCCATGTATATCCCAGATGTTTCCTGTATTCGGATTCTTGGGCGTTCCTGGGTTAGGTGTACATGTTCCCTTGAAGTCAGGTATTACAGGTACAAGTATCTTCGGCTTGGTATCTGAACCTTTCTTTATGTTTTTCAGCGTGCGTATACACTCTTTTATGACCTCCACTACATCGCGGGCCATAATATCAGAAGCAAATCCCATAGCGATACCGCTTGAGCTATTGCATAAGCTGTAAGGAATGATAGGCAGCATATATTCTGGTTCACATTCTGTACCATCGCTCCACTGCGGTACTAGAATATCATTATCTTTGAACACATGTTCAAATAAACTAGACAGCTTTACAGATACATATCGGGGCGATGCAGCACTTCTGAAATGGTATCCTCCGAACTGTCCTATACCTTCCAGCATAGGCATATTAGAATTATGAGGCTGGGCCATTCCTATGATGGCCTTGTTCAGTGAAATATCACCGTGAACATATGCCATCTTGAAAGCAACTATACCACATAGCTGGAATACTTTCAAAGGACTTTTCAATTGATCTTTAGCACACCATAGAACCTTTCGGGTAGATTCTTTCAATCCGTCTATATAAGAGGGTATGGCGCGGTGCGAGCATATTTCACGTCCGTAGCATACCATCTCGTTAGCACAGAAAGTGTCTATGCTTGATATAGAGTTCGCTCCTTTAAGCTTTGATAATTCTGGAGATTTCTGCAGCTCCTCATTTGTCAGTTTTGCCATTCTTATCTAATGTTACGTTTATTAATATAATCACAAAAAATAACAAGGCGTCAATCATATTAATTAACGCCTTGAAAACCACATATTTATGCAATTACATTTTGTATAATATCATGCAATTCACATATATCTATTATAGGAGGCAGGTCATCTAAAGCCTCATCTATGCTGTCGAATATTCTGTCTATATCTTCTCTGTCAATGCACTGCACATAATCTAGCAGTTCAGTATTATCAGGATTATCCTGCATACTATCATCACCTGTAAGAAAACAGCATATTATATCAATTATGACATCAGGAGAGATATCTGAAACTATAATACTTCCTCTGGTTCGACTGGCGTGCTTCTTCATCCATGAACGAGACGCTTCCAGAGCATCTCTTGCTGTAATTGAATCTATAATCATAATAAATACAATTGTTATGTTCTACAAATATAATCACACCTTGACTTCAACGCCAGACTCAGGCCCTGGAATCATAGATCTTCGAATCAAATGGACCATCTGTGCCATCCTTCCATTATCAACGATATATTCTATACCGTCCACAATATAGAACCCGGTTTTAGTATAGTCTAGAATCATATCGTCAAGTACAGCCTGCTCACTAGAGGATTCTCCATCTTTAGACTGGTCTATGGTCTTGTTCTGGCTACTGTATAATTCAACCCAGATAGCTGTACCTCTCTTGATATATGCATTTAGAGTCAGCTCGCAGCATATTCCTGATCTTCTGACGCTCTTAAGGTTCAGATCATTGAACGCCTGAGCCCAGTAGAAATTCTTATGATGATTGTCCTGATCAAGCATAGGAAAGGTAAGAACATCGTATATACCTTCAAACTCTTTGCTGCCATCGACAATAAGGCCGCGGTTGACTGGAACCATGCCTTTCTTATGGTCTATCAAGACATCTGCAAACTCGCTGACGAACGTATCATCCACTCTGTCATAATATTCTACGACTACCCTGTCGCCTGATGAAATGGCATCCTGCGGGCTATTTTCCAGAGTATAGCTATATATATGATTGTTCCATCCTATAGTAGAATTTAGATTAGATATCATATAAGGTGAATCTTTCACTAGGTCCTTAATGGAAGTTCTATCAACTTTGGAACTAGTTTTTTCAAACTGAGCTGTAGGTATCTTGTTGATTTTGAATGAGTTATTTATATCACTTTTGAACGCATATTTATCAAATAACCTATTATATTCAACAAAATACAAATTATGGTCTATTGATATAAACGATTCGAAGAATGACTGATCGTCTTTATATGCATGTGACGATATATACTGGCAGAAGTCAGCAGTGCTATTATGGCCATTGACCCATACCATAGCGTCATTCGTATCAGATAATTCTATATTAGTACAGAAGCCTGTTCCCATCTGTTGTGCCATACATGCGAGTGCTTCTGCACTCTTGCCCGGAAGGGATACAGAACATTTCCTGAACATGTCAGGTACACGGAGGCTCCCAGATATAGTCAGGTAATCCCCATCATCTCTAACGCTGTCAGCAGAAAAGACAGATTCTATAATACCGACGCCGTCACTGATAATAAATGATATGACGGCTCCAGGTACTATTTCCCTAGTATTATCGATAGACCCATTCACAGAAGCTTTCACAATATCCATCGTAATAGACGGACAGAAAGAGGTATCGCTTATTCTGAGATAATATATGCTGCCGCACGGTATAAGCTTGCCACCGACAGTCAAGATAGCTGTATATGGCATATCTTTGGCAGCCTGCCTCATCTTATCAGTAATGTGATTCTTCACATCCAAAGACTTCTCGAAGACTATTCCAGGATTAAGCTTCATCTTGTGGTTCAGTCAGTATATTTAGAGTTATTTCTGCATCTTTAGTATATTTATTCACGTGTGGCACAAATTCATACAGTATAGGATAGTTCCATTGATCAATATTACCTATAGTAATATGTGTATCTTGAGATATGTTATTGTGCTTGCATAGTTCTATAAGCTCGTTTACAGTAGTGCTGGTTTTCAAGTCAGGCACATTATCTTTGCTATTGATCGGGTGTACTGCAAGGTAGGCATTCCTATACTCTGCAATATATGTGACTTCGTCGCCTAGCCAAGATGGCTTATTAAACAGAGTATCTTCACTAGGTAACTCTATTTCAGCAACAGTAAGTCCTTGATTATCATCGAGATATTCGTCAACTTCCCACGTTAAGTCATTATCTCCTGAAATATTATGCCTGATTTTAGAAACTTTATATTTAGCAAGACTCATGAGCTCTTCTGCTTGATTAAGAGAGATTCTCTGGTTGACCTCTACCCTTGACACCCCGATATTACAGCTCTTGACAACGATATAGGCCTCTTCTGTGTTGTTATCCATAACGTGACGTTCGATACGCACGCGAACCTCGCACGATGGTCCAGTACACAGATATCCCTGCCGAATCATATAATGATACTGGCTATGGCCTTTCCATGAATCATCCTTTACAGTGAATTTTCGTTCTATTTCCATACTAGAAAAATTACATCTCATCTGTATTTACTTCAGATATACCTTTCAGCTGGCCTATGAGTTCCTGATAATAGTCGCCTAGCATCCCTCGCAGGATTTTCTTACGGACATCCCAGAACCAACCACTATAAAACTTCATATTGTTATCATACCAGGACTGGATGAAACGTTCGGCGTTGCATACCATAGCATCCTTTTTGCTGCTGCTTTCTACTGTACCGATAGATTTCAGTATATTAGAAATCCCAGCAGCACTATCCTGGATCTTGAAGATACTATCATAAAATTCTGACTGTTTCATAATATCTACTTTTTTGTTATGCATATATAATCACACGATATGCGATATTTGCTATGTTACTTCGCGTATAACGAAAGAACTTTCTAAAACAATGTAAGATATCATAACAGAAAAAATATAGCGTTAAATCGCATTTATGAAATCCTAGCAAATATGTATATGATGAGATGCTCTTATATTAGCTGAAGAAAGAACATATAGTATAGCATTGTTCCAATATAGAATCTATTAGTCCAGTATAGTAATGTGAAGTGCGCACCTAAAGGTGACGCACCTCACGGAACCATGTTCCAGTTATATCTGTTTTATTTTTTTGTTTTATTTTTGATCCTAAGAATATCCAGATATATCAAGTCCTTACCGAAACTTCCTCTAATTTCCCAATATTATATATTTCCCCTCATATATCTATTAAGGATATGGGGATATATCTTTCCACATGTTTTCCCTAATTACCCTATATTATATATTCCCCTCATATATCTATTAAGGATATGGGGATGTTTCTTTCTACATGTTTCCTCTAATTTCCCTATATTATATATTTCCCCTCATATAATATTAAGGACATGGGGATGTTTTGGGGTAGGCGTTTTCGAGCAGAATATGTGATTATATCATAAACTACGATACGAGATACGAAACATAATAGCATGATTAAATCTTTACATATTAAGAATTTCAGGTCTTTCCCTAATTATGAGACGACCATCAAGTTTACTGAGGGCATCAATCTCATAGAGGGAGCTAACGGATGTGGCAAGTCTACTATAACCAATGCATTGCTATGGTGCGTCTGGGGAAGATGCAACTATAAGAAGGGGGACCTCACTAATGTGTCTACTAATGGAGAGTGCTGGGTGAAGACTGTCCTATCTCTCGCGGGGGATGCAGAGCTGGTTATAGAGAGGACATTGAAGACTCTTGATATCAGATACGCCGGCGAGAAATTATCTTTTCCTTCTATAGATGCAGCTAATGCATTCATTATTAAGAAGATAGGAATGCGTTACAATGTTGCATCCTTTCTTATGACATTCTCCGGTGACAGCTGTATCACTGCTATGACTCCTGCCAAGAGAAGAGAAATAGTAGAGATAGTTATGGGAATGGATATTATAAAGGCAGTCAATGACAAGGCCAAGGCCTATATGTCTGCATCTAAGAATAGCATTGAATCCATGAAAACGCTCATAGCAGGGTATAAGCAGAATATAGACAGCATCATCAGCGTTGTCAACAACGGTACAGATAATGATCAGGAAGAAATTGATAAAATAAATGCGTCTCTAGAATCTCTCAAGGCTGATTATGAGTCGTATTTGGCACAGCTACGAGAATATGCCTCTACACTTAACGATATCAGATCAAACATGTCTGCTCTCGGAAATGAGGCCTATGCATTAAATACTAAGAGGGAAGATCTGATACATAGAGCTACTTCGGTTGAGAAAATGGATACGTGCCCCGTATGCATGCAGGCAGTGACAGATGCTATTAAGAAAGCCATAATCAAGAATTACAAAAATGATTATGAAGCAGTTAATGCTCAATGGAACGAGTCTAAAGCAAAATATGACGAGCTTCAGGCTAAAGAATCTGAAACCAATGAATCTTATACACAGGTATCTAATATGATATCTTCTATCACAACAGAAGTCAATAACCTCAGAGTGAACCTTGCTCTGTTGAACCGCAATATGTCTGTCAAGAGTGCATCAGCAGATACTATTGCTAAGATAGAGAAAGATATAAATGATATGCAGGCCAAATTAGATGAAGAGACTCGCAGATATGATATTATGCACATTATTTTCGAGAAGACTAAAAAAGATGCAGAATGCATAATCCAAGTAGTCGGCACCCATCTTGATATCATATCATCTCATGCCTCTAATATCATAGGAACTAAGATATCATTCAATCCAGATTACTCTATAACTGCTACTGGCCGAAACATGGACATATCTATCATGAGCAGCGGGGAGCAGAAGAAGATAGACTTTGCTATCAAGCTTGCCTTGCTGGATACCTTCATGACGACATCAAGCGAGGTGAATGTATGCTTTATAGACGAGAGTCTGGCCAATGTTGATATATATGCTATATGCGACATAGTGAAGCTTCTCAGGAAATATACACATCGTAGGCATATGAGTATGTACATTATACACCATGCACAGATAGATGACACATTGTTCGACAGTGCGTTGCATATTTCGAAAGCATCTGGATACTCGTCTATAGATGTTGTTAGGAATTATATCGGATAAGAACCACATAAATAAATATCTCATTATGAAAAAACGCATATATATCAGCCTTCCTATGGGAGGATATGAGGATACAGTCATGGACCGATTTGAAAAGGCTTCAAGAGAAGTCCTCCACAAGTTGGGTGATGTTGAAATTATCGCTCCATACGATATCGATATGTTCGATAAAAGAGAAATATGCAACACACTTTCAGAAAACCATGACTGGGCGTGGTATATGGGCCGTGATCTTGAAATCATTTTGAGATGTGATGCTATATTTATGTGTAGGGGATACCTTAACAGTCAGGGTTGCCGTGTAGAGTTGGCTGTCGCCAGAGAGATGTCTCTTGAAATATTCTTTGCAGATGATGCACAGAACGATATAATATAATTTTACTATGCGGTAGAGATATAAATTCATATAGAGTGATTATATATAGAGATTAATTAATAAATACTGAGAATGGAAAAGATTTCAATTTCACGAGGTATAGCCATCCGTGCGCTGGAAATCCTTGCACAAACAGTTTCGGCTGGCCATAATACTCCAGCAGATTCTAGCTGGTACACTATTTTATCTGTCCGTTTGGCTAGTGTATGCCGAATGAGACGTGACCTCAAAAATATAGATGCACTAGCTACTATTAGTGCTGATGTAAAGGTAGATATGCTCAGCAACCCTATCGGTGCCCTGATCTATCCTTCAAGCATATTGACTAACTTTAATTTCAAAGAGTTGACACCGTCTGATGCGAAGATCATTTCAACGATGATTCGGAAAAAGCCAGTAGATATCTCCGGCAAGCATTACGAAGCCACTACAGATCCTGTTCCTATCTATGATTTAATGACTACGCTTCATATGAAGAGGTTTGTTAAGGATTTGCGTGAGGCTGCACAGAAAGAAGAAGATTCTATAATAGAATTGCATAACGATTCTATAAGTGAGTTTATAGGACGGCTACTTTATGAAGCAAATAAACAAAACAGCAAGTAACATATAATAATTATAATCAAATGGAGCAAAACACAACGAATAATTCACAGCCAAATAAAGCAGTGAAAATCAAGGAGTTAATCGACAGACTCGTATCAACATCTGCCGTTATAGATAAAAACATCGCAGACAACGAAGAGGGTACAGTATGGCCATATGCCGATTCGCTGGCACAGAGAACTGAGACCATCTGTAATGTTGTTCTTGGGTCAGGCTCTTCTGGAATGAATCTCATTGATAGATTATCTGCCATCTTTACTATTGAACGTGATGTTATTCTTTCAGGATGGACTGATGAAATCACTGGCAAGTTAGCGGACAGCCTTACTTTTGAAAGTGAGGACTTCAATAAGAATGAAGGTATCTGTGCATACTTCTTCGACCTATGTGCCTTCGTATCCCATGCACTTGAGATGAAGGCATATCTAGAAAAAGCGAAGGAAACTGAAAATGTCACTGAGGAAGATGTTGAGATCAAAGCTCTTGCGCCTCGCATCGATCCTGTAATGAAAACATTGGATACTATTAATAATTCGTTCGCACAATGAGAGACATAGAATGTTTATACATATCGCCTGAAAAGTCTCGTGTTGGGGTTATGCACAGACGTTTCAGTGTCAAGGAGCTAGCTGATATGCTTGTCGCTAATTCGAAGATTAGTGATTCATACATGACGTATATCCATATGCTGCATTTCAAAGATGCACATGAATTTATATCACAGGCACAATTCAGAGCAAATAAGGTCACTACCCCTAAGGTGTTTGAATTGGCTGTCAACGAAATCATTAATGTTCCTGCCGAAGTGCTGATGTCTCCTTTGCAACTGATGACATCAGTGGCGTACTATCATCAGAGAGAAGACCCATACGCTATGAGTGCAGGACCTGTTATTAAGCCATTCGATGTAGATGAAGATGTTGAACAGATAGGATGGACTGTTCAGGCATGCTCGTCTGATATTTAATTGATTGATTATGAAACAAATAGTACGTGAAAAATATGTGTCCAACCCTTCTCGTAATGGGAAGGGGCTGGATGTCTTCATTGATTTTCCCCGTCACGTTCTTCATATGAAGAACGAAGAAACGCCAGGCCAGTATTTCTTGATGTATTTTTCTGATATAGAAAAGAAAGCTTTCCGAGAGGCTTGTCAGTCAGATAGTATTATCACTATGTATGATAATTCTTATTTCGAATATAAGATCGAAGGTACGCTGCCTAGCATGACTAAGTATGCAGATGATATACGTAACTATAAGCCTGATATTATCATGGCAGACGTTAATGCCGCTGAATACAAAAAATATAAAGACACATTGATCAGATCTGCATTGTACACTCTCTGTATACCTGAACAGGATACTCTTTTTATGGCTATCCCTCACGGTGATTCGCTAGAGGAAATGTGTGATGTGATTAGTTCTATGAATAATGATGAGTGTATTGATATTATTGGTATTCCATATATATTTGATGGATTTACCCGTATAGATATCATAGCGCACTGCATAGCTACAGGTCGGTGGTGTTGGAATAAGCCTGTTCATTTGCTGGGATTGGCTGACGCTAATGAAATCCAATCACATAAAGACTTGATCCGTATCTGTCAGAATATAATCTCGATAGATACATCATACCCCGTGTTGCTTGGCTGTAATGGAGAAACATTAAGATCTGACCCTTTTAATAATGATGTGTTTTTCAATAGCAAGCCATCTTTCAACATTGTTAACTGTCCTACAGAAAAGACTGATGAATCAATTATCAGAGAGAATATTGGACTATTCAAAGAAGTAATGCAGAAAGCAACGAGTGGCTTCGCTACTATTGCTATAGTAGGGGCTGCTGGTACTGGCAAGACGACTATTGCATTGAAAATCAATGAATTACTTGGTGAAAGGTCAGTCTATCTTAAATACCCTCCTCTTCATGTAGCATGTGATTATAGAGATCCTGCGATGGCAGACCTCGCAACTGCACTATACACTGGATGCAATATCATGGCTGCTAATGTGCCGTATGACAAGACTGTACTATTAGACCGATGCGTTATAGACAATATAGTATATGCTAAGTCTAACAAGAACTATATGCAGGTGCTAGTCTTCATTGACATATATAAAAAGTTCTGCCTGCATAATATGATTTCTTCCGTAGCATGGACTTTACCATTAGAAGGAGCTATCGAAGAAGATGGAAAGCGTGTAACTGATAAGAATGTCCAGAGTCAGATAAATGACTATTTCGAAGAGGTGATATTAGATCTTGCCCCTACGGCAGTTATTTTGAACGGAGA
>Ga0256407_10013259_pt1 | contig 11042 bp, 8 predicted proteins | sample RumenRJG_04DNA_FD_193489 | JGI IMG/M metagenome (GOLD analysis project Ga0256407, IMG submission 193489) | Bovine rumen microbial communities from Lethbridge, Alberta, Canada - RJG_04 | ecosystem: Host-associated > Mammals > Digestive system > Stomach > Rumen | place: Canada: Alberta | collected... | reverse complement strand
AGGCTTTGATTTTGTTTTGAGTCAGCATGTTATGAGACCTCAATGGCCTTGGTGACTTTCTCCTTCGGTTCGGTCTTCGGCATGGTGATGGTCAGGATGCCGTCTTCAACCTTGGCAGAAATCTGATCCTTCACCACATCGTCTGGCAGCACGTAGTTCTGCTCGTAGTTAGAGTAGCTGAAATCGCGGCGCAGATAGTGATGGTGGTTGTCCTCATGCTTGTGTTCCAGTTTGTTCTCAATGGTGATGGTGAGGTTGAACTCTTCCTTTCTTTACTGTGTTATTATCCCTTACGATTATTGTAGTCTTCCATATTTCTCAGGAGTTTTTCTCAAACTATTGATTTTATCATAAAAATAATTAAAACATCGTCAAAAACCATTGCCTTTCCCAAAAAAATGCCGAAATTTAGCGTCAGAATTAAAACTATTGAATATGGAAGGTAAAGATTTGAATAGACTAAAGCTTATGTTGGTCGAGAAAAAGAGGACTGGTCTCTGGCTCGCCGAACAGCTTGGCGTATCGAATACCACCGTCTCTAAGTGGTGCTCAAATACAACACAACCATCGCTGCCGACACTGGATAAAATCGCAGAATTGTTGCGGTGTGATAAACATGATTTGATAACGAAATAATAAGATTATATATATGCCTACACTAAATTGGATAGGAAAAGATAAAGTAATAAACCATCATACCCAGGTTCCATTCCGTTTGCTTGAACACAAATATGGGTATGATGGAGAAAATCCTGATAGTAAATCATATACTGGGAGCGGAAATAAGATTATTCATGGCGATAACCTTGAAGCTCTTAAAGCACTTCTTCCTGAATATGAAAGAAGAGTTAATTGTGTCTACTTTGACCCACCCTATAATACAGGAAATGAAGAGTGGGTATATAATGATAACGTAAATGATCCTCGAATTATCAAATGGTTAGGTGAAGTAGTAGGAATTGAAGGTGAAGATTTAACTCGCCATGACAAATGGGCTTGCATGATGGTTCCGCGACTCCGCTTAATTGGACAATTAATGGCTCCAGATGCATCAATGGTTATTAGCATCAGTTACCACGAACTTCACACTCTCATTTGCATATGTAGAGAAATGTTTCCTACAAAACAAGTAATCCCAGTAACAGTTCAAACTTCTGGTGGAAAACCTTCAGGTGGATTTAACTATCTTCACGAATACCTGATTTTTGTAGTAAATAAAGATTTTGAGCCAAATCTTTTAGACTTTAGTGGGGGAACACCAAGAAGGCCGTTTGAGGGCTTAACCCTTAGTACGTTTAATAAAACCAATCGTCCTAATCAAGCATATCCAATTTTCATTGATCCTAATACCGAGACACTTGTAGACGTAGGTAAATCGTTACAAGAATTGATTGATGAAGGACTTTATACAGGTGCAAAGGAGGATTTTGTTTATGATTATTCTATTGCACCAGAGGGAACTGTTGCGGTATGGCCAATAACGAGTAAAGGAAAAGAATGTGTATGGCGTCAGATTCCAACGCGAGTTAAAAATGATTGGGATAAAGGATATATTAAGATTATCCAAAACAAGGTAGACGGTCATCCAAATCGTTATAGTGTTCAATACCTCCCAGAGGGCCTTATAAAAAAGATTCAGAAAGGAATATTAGAAGTAATAGGTCACGAAGAAGGTAAACCCACTCTTATTTTGGGTGACAATGAAACAGAAGGAAGTTCCGTTCCAACGATATGGTTAGAAAAAAATTTCTATACTGTCAAGGGAACTAACGCCTTAAAAGATATTCTTCCCGAAAGTGATAAAAAGTTCGATTATCCTAAGGCTCCAGACTTGATATACTCTGTTCTTCAAGCAATAAGTAAAGAAGGAGACATTATTATGGACTCTTTTGCTGGTTCTGGTACAACAGCCCAAGCTGTATTGAAGTTAAATAATGAGGATGATGGCGACAGAAAATTTATTCTTGTTGAAATGATGGATTATGCGGATAGGATTACAGCGGAAAGAGCAAAAAGAGTTATTAGCGGTTATTCATACACAGGAGAAATAAAGGAAGAAATATTTTCAAAAAAACTAACTGTTAAGAACTTAGCCCAAGCTCAAACAATATTGGAGCAGGCCGCTGAAGCAATAGAAGCAAACAAAGATAGATATGACAAGATTAGTAAACCAAAAATTTCAGAGAACTGTTTGAAAGTAATTGGAACAAAAGAATACCAAGAAAGAATGGATGGACTTGGAGGTGCATTTGATTTCTATGAACTTGGAGAACCTCTGTTTTTGGATGATGATAGTCTTAATGAAAAGGTTGGCATAGACAACATCCGTTCTTATATTTATTATACTGAAACACGTCAGTATCTGGAATCAAAACAAGACCCCGATTTTCCATATCTGCTAGACTATTATGAAGGAACTGGTTATTTTTTCTATCATATTCCAGGAGAAAGAACCACCTTATCATTCGATACCCTCAATATCGTTCCTCGTGAAGCAGAACATTATGTAATCTATGCAGACGCATGTTCAATCAGTCGAGAACAGCTTGCAAGCATGAATATTACTTTCAAACAAATAACAGGCGACATTAATCGTTTTTGACTATGCAACTAAAAAAATATCAATTACAAGCACTTCGAGATCTGGATCAATACATTGAGGTGCTAAATCATAGTAAAAGTCTCACTGAGGCTTATTCTCACTATTGGTTTGAAAAAGGGGTCTCTGTAAACGGTTTAGAGAATAACTATTTACACCCTTATATAAATACCGTTAGCGGAGTTCCAAGAGTAACATTAAAGGTTCCCACTGCTGGAGGCAAAACTTTTATCGCATGTAACGCCATCAAACATATTATGGAGAAACTAATTGCCGATGACCTTAACAAAGTCGTGGCATGGTTTGTACCTAGTGATACTATTCTAAAACAAACATTAGATAATCTTCAAGATCCCAATCATCCATATCGGCAGGCTATTGATGCACTTTTTGGACACAAAGTAACAGTTGTAGACAAGGAAGCAGCACTATTGGGACAAGGCATAAGTCCTGTTCAGTTACACGACAATTTGACCATTTTTGTATTAAGTGCTCAATCATTCATAGAAACCATACGTGTCAAAAAGGATAAAGGGGCGGAACAGTTAAAACCTCGTGCTTTTAGAGAAAATGGCAATTTTTTAGAACACACTCACTATTTTGCTCACCCGGAACACTTGATAGATGGAGTTGACCCAACTTCTCTAATTCAAGTTATCGCTCAGCAACAACCTGTTATTATTGTTGATGAAAGCCACAATTTCAAAGCGGATCTAAGAGTAGAGTTGTTGAACAATCTATGTCCTCGTTTTATTTTAGAGTTGACAGCTACACCTAGAGATAATAGCAATATCATCAGCTTTGTTGATGCTATGCAGTTGAAAAAGGAACATATGGTGAAATTACCTGTTATTGTCGAGAACAGGAACACTCCCAAAGACGTACTTGTAAGTGCTATTCGCATGAGAGATAGCCTACAAAAACATGCAGAAGAATTGAGAAGAAAGGGAGGGAAATATATACGTCCAATTGTATTGTTCCAGGCTCAACCTAAAACAGACGATGACAATATCACGTTCGATAAGATTAAACAGAATCTTATCAATTTTGGCATTCCAGAGGGGCAAATTAAAATTAAAACAGCAACAAAAGACGAATTGAAAGGACTAGATTTGATGTCTGAGGGCTGTGATGTTCGCTATATTATAACTGTGAATGCGTTAAAAGAAGGATGGGACTGTCCTTTTGCTTATATTTTGGCAACTCTTGCTAACAAAACAAGCCGAGTAGATGTAGAGCAGATTTTAGGTCGAATACTACGTCAACCATATACGGTTCAACATGCAAACCCGTTATTAAATATTTCATATGTTTTTACGAGTAGTAATGATTTTCGTGAGACTGTTGAGAATATAATAAAGTCATTGCAAAAGGCTGGATTCAGCAAGAAAGATTTTCGCGAAGCAACTTCAACAGATGAGGTCAAGCTGAGTAATCCTTCGACAGTCCTTCGTGATTTTTTTGATGAACCCACCGAACCTTCCGTTGCAGATGGAGAGAGTGACGGTATTGAATTGACGGAGGAAGAAACTAATGCCATTAAAGAGCAATTGTGCAGTAAAGAGCAACATAATGATGTTCAAGCTTTACAAGAACAAGCCAAACAAATAAGCGAGGAATATGACAAGCAAGTGGAACAACTGGCAAATAGTGGTGAGATAGACCCACTCGCAGCTATAACGACAAAAGATATGGCACATAAAATCATCGAAAGCTACAAGACTGTAGCAGCGGAAATGAATCTTCCAATTTTCTACACCAAAACGGTTTCTAGTATTTTTTCGAACGACGAGTGGATCCCTCTTGAAAAAACTATGTTAACTAGAGGATTCGATTTGCCGATGAAAGACGCTACTGTAGATTTTACAATTACAAGACCTGACGGTGTGGCAATTGATATTTCTGAACAGACAGGAGATACAATACGCAAAAACAGCCAACATGCTATTGACCTTATTCGTCAACAATACATGGATAAGTCTGCAACAGTCCAAAAGGATGTCCTAAGCAAAAAGATTGCAAGCATGATTAATTTGGATAGTATTGTAGAACCAGATATAAAGAAATATGTTGATAGAGTTATTGCCCCATTAGATAGTGATGAGATTTCGAGCTTAGTTGACCATCTTTATCTTACTAAAGACGCTATCCAATTAAAAATCGAGAGTTTATTAAAGGATTACCAAAAACAAGTTTTCCAGCAATGGCTAAATGTGGGAAAGATTGCTTTAAGACCACATTACTCATTCGTGGAAGAAATAGCAATAGCAAGAGACGGTATCGTAGGTGTTGATAAAGGTTTATATGCTGTCGAAGAGAACGTGAATGACTTTGAATATGAGGTAATTTCAGCTGTTGCAGATAGTCCTAACGTTCTTTTTTGGCACAGAAATCGAGAAAAGAAAGATTTTTGTATCAACGGTTTTATCAATCATTATCCAGATTTTATCGTCCGAATGAGGTCTGGTAATACTGTTATTATCGAAACAAAAGGTGATCATCTAGTAAATGATGACAGTAAAAATAAAATATATTTAGGCAATAAATGGGCAGATCTCGCAGGTACAGGAATATACTATTACATGGTATTCCAGACAAAAGAGGTAGAAGGTGCCATCACGGTAAAGCAATTACTACAATATCTAAATCAGTTATAACAACAGGACAATTATGAAACAGTACAACAGAATAATGTTAGGTGAGCATGGCATGTTCCTCAACGACTGCCTTGAACACAACTATATCGGCATAGGTGTCCTCCCGAATCAGGATTATACTAAAGTTCAGCATAATGACGAAAGTGCATGGCGAATAGCACAAGTCGTAAACTTCGTCAACACCCATCCCGACAAATCATCAGGAACAGCAAGGAACCTTGTGGGCTTCCTGTGGACTGTATGCTATGGACTTAAGATTGGTGATGTTGTCCTAGCATCCAATGGCGAAGGCGGTTATCATATCGGTGAGATTACGGGTGATTACTATTACACCCCTGGCTCCGAGCTCCCCCATCGTCGCGCCGTCCGATGGATGGATAAGATAATTGCCCGTCGGTCTATGTCTCAGCAGCTACAGAACTCGACAGGTTCCATCGGTACATGCTGCAATATCACCAAGTATGCAGAGGAAATTGAACAACTGATAAGTGGCGGTACTGTTATTACACAGCCCGTCGGCGGTGTGAAGCCTGAGACATACAAAGAACGCAGCTTGCACAGGCTCTTGTCTAATTATCTGCTGGGACAAAATATCCTGTCAAAGACGATTTTCCACGAGTCATCAAACAAGTCAGACCAATCACAGAAATGGGTACACCCTGATATGGTTGGTGTGGCGTTCAACGAGTTCCAGGATCCCGCCACACGTTCACTACTGAAAGCAGCAGAAACCAAGGAATACATAGACTTGTATTCGTATGAGCTGAAACGTACCATCGACAACGACCATCAACTGAAGGAGTATTTCTTCCAGGCACTATCTAACAGCAGTTGGGCCAACTATGGTTATCTCGTTGCTTTGGAAATAAGTGAGGATCTGATGGAGGAAATGGCTCGCTTGAACAGGTCTTTTGGCATCGGTGTCATTAAACTGTCGTCTTACAAGGATGATACACAGGTGTTATTCTCTGCGAGAAAGAACGAACTTGACTACTACACCATCGACAAGTTGTGTAGGATAAACAAGGATTTCAAGAACTTTATCGTCAAGACCACCAAGGTCATTAATTCTCAGTCGGATGTTCTGGAAGAGGTAAAGAAAGGACTGCAGGACTTCTGCGACAAAGGGTTTAGCTCCGATGACGAGATATTGAAGTATTGCAACGAGAACCACATTCCTTGCTAACGTAAAGAAGATGTTCGTATGCTTGATGTGAAGATTGACATATCCCCTGTTGTTATCAGGTATCTCAACTTGATACTTATCGCCGGCATTGTTGGTTTACTATGTTACAACCATTACAATCCTGAAAATACTTGGGCGATACCTGTAATCTGGGCTATAGTGTTCTTTCTTTTTATTTCCTTTATGATATGGGTATTCAATTACCTCAAACGAAAGGAAAGAGAAGAACAAGTTAAGCAAGCAATAGAAAGAGACAAATTGGCTCAGATGAATCGCTTGGCTAACGGAGCGTTGGAGTTCTTTAGGACTTTGGATCAACAGAAGCTTCAAGAAGCCATTGATCTCTACAAACACCCAAGGAGAAAAGACCAATGGCAGAATGAGCGATATGTTTCTTTCGGTCAAGGGCCTGCTTCTCAATGGGGCTATTATGAGGATTTTACAAATCGTTCTGTATATCCAGAAAGACGCTTCATTACTTGCACCAATGAATTAGAAAGCAACAATGGTAGTATAAGGCATTTTGAAATAGATCCATTGTTTTATGCATTATTGGAAAACTATGTGGTCAACGGAAAAGACAATTATCCCGAAGGCTTTGATTTAATGAAATATACAAAGTGCTATGGAATAGAATAAAAAAATATGGCAAAAAAGACAGAGCAAGAAAAATATGCCGAGTTGATGGAAATGAAAACCAACAAGGCAGCGAAACAGATAGTACATGTTATCACGTCGAGCAACTTAAACCCGACGGCATCCATTGTGTCGATAGTTAAGGCAACGGCAATGCTTCTGGAGTCATTTGATGCTGTCGGTGAAGATGCGGCCTATCTGGAAATGATATTGAAAAATACAATAGGCCCCGCCAGACAGGAGGTCAGAGAGACGTTGCTGCCTAAGTTGGGTAAAGACGGTACTGGTAACTAAATAATATAGGTATGAACATTGACGATTTCCAAGAGGTCAGAGACTGCATCTATAAAGATGAGCATTATTCTGTTCGCGACAATGGAGCAGTATTGCGTCATCAGCGTGTAGGTATGCGAAAGCGGAAACTTGATGACGTATGGAGCTTTGGTACTCCTAATGTCGTTAATGGTTATATGGATTTTGGTGGGGAGCGTGTTCATCGTATCGTCGCAACGGCCTTCCTAGGAGAAGCACCCTCCGAGCAGCATGTGGTTGACCACATTGACACAAACAGGCAAAACAACCGCCCAGATAATCTTCGATGGCTAACCAAGTTGGAAAATATACTGAACAACGAGATAACCAGGAAAAAAGTAGAGTTGATATGTGGCAGTATCGAGGCTTTCTTGGAGAATCCCTCTCTCCTATATGGATATGAAACTGAGGATAAGAATTTTTCGTGGATGCGGAATGTTACGCCAGAAGAAGCCAAAAACTGTTTAGAGAATTGGAGCCACTGGGCAAGAACCGCTGCACCTAACCCCGATTACAAGAAAGCGGATAACCACGTTGGCGATTGGATTTATGGTAGTACGCCGAGGGCTAATCAGCCAAACTTCCACAATACTGAACCAGTCAAGATCGATAGTAGTCCAACAATAGCAGACTCACAAGATGACTATTCTGAAGGTGTAACTATTGATACTAACGAATGGCTTAATCAGACATTTGGTGCGGAAAGGAAAGAAGAGAAAAAAGAAGATGATGACTGGTTTGAGTCATTAACCCCATCTGCCAAGCAAAGCTGGTGGACTAAGACGGAGTTCCCTTGCTGTCCCTCTGAGGTAACGGAAGATAGTCTTGAACGCTACCAAGAGAACCTAAAGGAAGGTAAGCCCTTCTCCGTGAACACCTATGCTACCTATTATGTGATTGACAGCAAAGTGGTAAAGGAAAAGAATATGCTTGCAATCCTCAGTACAAACAACGAGGGAGAAGTTTTCGGAGCCTATTCGTTGGCCGTGGTGAAGATAGACAAAGGGAAATATGGTCATGTTAGTCTAAGACGTTTTGGTGATAAAGAGACTGCAACGCATTTCTACAAACTGATAATTGGTGAAGAGAAATGGACTGACGACGACGAGATATATTGGGATACATAAAGATAGTTACTAAAGGTATGGTTGAAAAGCTCCACTCATGGGGCATAAATGAAATATAATGGCAGACAACACCCCATCAATACAGCCCCAGGCAAACCAAGTCGTCAAATACTACAAGCCGTCAGAGCTACTTGGTATGTTCACGTCCTACCTCTCACAGCAAGACATGAACAAGCAGGTCATCTTCCTTCAGGGTATCTACTTAAAGAACCCGAAGCATGATGCCCGGTGGTCGTGCCGCTATGACATCCTGCGAGACGAAAATACACAGACTGAGATTACTCTCCAGATACCATATAAGCTATGCGAGGACTTGAAGGACGGCAACCTCGTGACTGTCGGTGGTGTGCTGGGTAGGCGTGTTCAGAATAACAGTCATATCCAGTTAATGCTTGTGGTTAGCCGTGTTGAGGTAGTTCAGGAACAGGCCATAGATGAAAACGAGATAAAGCGGATGGAGCTACGCCGTCAGAAGTCCACAAAGGGCTTCAAGAACGTAGATTCAATCTTAGAACAACTACTATTCATCGACCAACGCCCCAAGGTAGCATTGGTATTTGCAGCCACCTCGATTACCATGTCAGATTTCAACGCTGGTATTCAGGCGGCAAAAGCGGCTATAGATTTTGAAGAATACCGTGTTAATTTCTCAAACTCTCAGGAACTATGCCAGGCACTTAAAAACATCGACACCAGAGGCTATAATGTTATCGCTATTATCCGAGGCGGTGGCGGTGGTATTGAAAAACTCGATGAATTGGAGGTGTTAGAGACGGTAGGCAATATGAAAACCGCCATTATCGCCGCCATTGGTCATGTTGAGGAAAAGCTATTCATCAAGCAGCTTGCAGACAAAGAGGCTCCGACACCTAACGGATTGGGGCAGTATTTCTCCGATATGGTAGAAACGGTATCTGAGAAGAAAACCAAATCTCGTGCTGCATTGACAGAGCAAATCAAAAAGCAGTTCAAAGATCAACTGGAGGCTGGTCAGAAGCAGAACAAGGAACTGCAAGAGAAACTGACCAAGTTGACCAAGACCCAAGAAGAGGCCACTAAGAAGCATAATGAGCAGGTTCAGGCGTTGACCAAAGCACAGACTGAGGCGACCAAACAGCATAAGGAGCAGGTCGAGGCCATCCAGAAGCAACATAAAGAGCAATTGGAAAAGACCAACAAGCAGAATGAAGAGTTGCAGAAGAAGCTCAACGAATTCAATGGTAGCCTGAAAAAGATGCAGGAAACGAATGGAGAGCTGAACAAGTCGCTCCAGAAGTTAACAGCCCAGAATACTCAGGCTGCTAAAGATCTGAACGAGGCTAAGGAGAGGTCAAGGCAACTGGAAAAGCAGCTGGAAGAGGCATTGAAGAAGAATAAGGGTTGTTCGTCTGGATGCCTGGGAATAGTAGCTGCTATTGTGACCGTTGCCAGTGCTGCGTGTTGGATATTATGTTTGATTTTTTAAGCAATGGTATGAAGAAGTCAATCAGAGGGATCAGTTTCGTTGAGAAGTTCAAGGAAAGCTGTTTATACAAAGAACTGTATTTACAGCATAGAAATGAGTTGTTCATTGCCATCAGGAATGAATACCTGAACATTTACTATAATAATATCAGCATAGCAAAGGTTTCCTATACTCAGGGAAACATGATTAGGTGTGAAATAAATGAATACTATTTCACTGGTATTAGCAATTCGCCGATGCTTACCCTATGTTCTGAGGATGAGATTAGAAAAAAGATTATCGGCTGTTATGATACAATAAAGGCCAATAGCGATAAGAAAAGCAACGAAGAGAAAAAATCGCAGTCTGCCTTGTTCATAAAGAATAATAGGAATGTAGAATCTGAATGGTATTGCACCGATGTAGAATGGCGCAGGCCTGCGGATGTAGAGCATTTAGATTTTAATGCCAGGTTCGACATAATAGCGATTACAAAGAAAAGTCCATATCGTATTGCCATTATTGAACTAAAGTATGGTCGTAGAGCCGTAGGTGGTGAAAGTGGTATAAGAAAACACATTGAGGATTTTTATTCGTTTGGAAAATATAATTACTTTGATGATTTCAAGAGAGAAACCAAGTCCATATTAAATAATCTCCGCGACCTGGATCCTGATTTCCCCGAAGAATTGAAGCATTTGAGAATGGATCAGATGGCCAGTAAACCTGAGTTCTATATTATTACCCTTGATAATAATGCTTACGATACTCTTTGTACTCCAAAACAAACAGTTGGAGGGTATCTGTTTGACGATGCTACCCGTTGGAACAGCCCAAGGGTTTCATGCAAAACCGTAGAATCTGTTTTCGGTGATGTGACAGACCCAAATAACGATAAGGTTTATGTGAAGTTCCTGTTCTCTCCTAAAACCATAGAGGATTTGAAAGAAATGCATAAAATTGACATCATAAATGATGCAATGTATGATTTGCCAAGTAGAGAACAGCACACATCAATGCCAAAGTATTCAAACAATTCTACGGAAAGGACATCAAGCAATTACAAAAAGAAAGAGCAGGT
>Ga0256407_10013258_pt1 | contig 11042 bp, 8 predicted proteins | sample RumenRJG_04DNA_FD_193489 | JGI IMG/M metagenome (GOLD analysis project Ga0256407, IMG submission 193489) | Bovine rumen microbial communities from Lethbridge, Alberta, Canada - RJG_04 | ecosystem: Host-associated > Mammals > Digestive system > Stomach > Rumen | place: Canada: Alberta | collected... | reverse complement strand
AAATGCCGCCCGGTTTTAGGACTTTTTAGCTAAACTTGCATTCAAAAACAGAAAAAAACGGTCAAAACGCTCACTTTTCCTAACAAAGTTTAACAATGAATATCTATCCAGCTGCAATGCGGGTTAATGAATAATTACGTCCATTACGATAATTTCTGTTCGATTAATAATTACAGCGCGCAGCGCGATTAATTTTGATATTAATTTTGATTAATTTCTCGCTCGCAGAGCGACCCCCCATTAGAGTATGCCTTTAGGCGTACGTCAAGATAATTTTTGAATAATTTTTAAACCAAATTTTTGAATAATTTCTCGCTCGCAGAGCGACCCCCATGCTCCCATGAAAATTTCTGCGTATTACGATAATTTCTTTCAAGAAGAAGTCATTAATGATAAATTACGTCTATTACGATAATTTCTGTTCGATAAATAATTTCAGCGCGTAGCGCGATTAATTTTGATATTAATTTTGATTAATTTCTCGCTCGCAGAGCGACCCCACCCACACTTTCTTCCCCAATTACTTGCATTTTATCTATTTATTTCCTATATTTGCAAAAATGCTTACTTTTTGACAAATCCTTCAAACACAAATAATCATGAAATCACCCCTTAATACCCTGCTCCTAATAGCAGCAATAGCCCTCCTTCTTGTCCCCGCACCAGCCATGGCGCAGAAAAAGAAAGCCGGCAATGATGCACAAACCGCTTCCACCACCGCAGCACGCTTCAACCTCCAGAACCCCTTCGACAAGATAAACGACAACATCAGCGGCACTCCGTGGGACCACTGCGAGACACAGAAGCTGCCCGAGCTGAAAGGTGTCACACCCTCCATCCCAGACCCCCTCTCGGATGTCGTCGAAGTGACTAACGAGTCCTACGAGGGGGCCGTCTCCATCGCCTTCGAGAGCATGAAGCTGCTCTATGAGGACATGACCGACGAGCAGTCCAAAAGCCTGCAGGAATATTGGTCGCCGCTCTTCGGCTTCAAGTCGCAGAAAGTGTGGGACTATCTGAAGAAATTCAATCCCATCATGAGCCAGCTGCTGCTCGCGCGCGAGAACTACTACAACCTGCTCTTCGGACTGGAACCGTTGGAACTCGACCTCGTCAATGCGCGCAAGGTGGGCGACAAGGACGCCTTCCGCATGGTGTGGCTCGAGTATTCGTTGCAGATGAAGATGCTCCGGCAGTGCGAGGCCGCCGTCATCGTGCTCCACAACCGCATACAAGACCTGGGCGACATGCCCAATCCCTTCGACGACATGCGGTCGGCACGCCGCCGCTACAACAACCTCCTTGGCGACAAGACAACTGAGGCCGGCCCGCTGGGTGAGTGCTGGATGGGTACCACAGAGGTCAATATAAGGTATGTGCCCAACACCCCGTCGGTGAAGAAACCGCTGCTGCGCTACCTCTTCACTGCTCAAACCGCGCAGGGCGAGATGTATTTCTGCATCCAACTGTCGGAGGCCGACGTGACCAAACGGTACGACCCCGAAAGCGACAATTATGCGTTCAGCTATGTGCGCGCGGTGCAGGTGCCCATCAAGAGAAATGGCAACAAGCCCGATATCACCTACGACGGCACTTTCCAGAAGTATTTCCCCAAACCGCCGGTGGCCTTGATTACTAAGCTCACCTACGAGTTGCTCTTCGCTGCGGAATATTCAGACATCACCCAAAACGACAAGAAGGAACTCACTCCTGAACAACTGCAGGAGAAACTCACCTATCACAACGCCATTATCAACTATGGCACGCGTGTGCAGGAATCGGGAGTCTTCTTCAAGGCTGCACTGCAGTGGTCGGCAGCTAAGAAATGGGACAAATACCAGTATAAAGACGGCGTCATTCCCCAAAAAGCGCTCGACGACTTCGCCGCTGCCGTGCGCCAGCTGATGCGTGCTGAGATAGAGTGGAAAAAACTGCCCAAGAAAGAGCGCAAAGCTCTTGCCGCACAAGGCAAGGATCCCACCGCCATGCCCACCGAGGGGGCCGTTGACCCCAATGCCGCGGCCGCCGCTGCCAACGACTCGATTCTGATGGCTCAGGAGACCAACCAGGAGAACATTGAGCGGAACAACCAGATTATACAAAGCAACCTGCAGCAGATGGCCCAGATTAAGCAGACAATGGATAGCAAGGAGAAGGAACTCGTCGCCAAGCAAAAGGAGCTCGCCGGCCTGTACGAGCGGCTTAACAAACTTCAGCAGTCGGCTGCTGTGAACAAATCGGGCAAAAACGCCGGGAAAACCAAGGAAGACCAGTATGTCGAAAGAACTAAGAAAGACATTGCCAATAAGGAGCGTGAGATAAAGAATCTGAACGATGAAATCTTTGCCTACAGTGAACGCTACTCGCACAAAGACGCCGACAACGCGGCGATGATGGCAAACAACAAGCAGATGCAAACCGGCGTCTACACCTATGTGCGCTCCACCTGGGATGTGGCAAACGAGTTGAAAGAGCGCAGGAACATGGCAATAGAAAGAGAGAAGTCACGACGCAGTGCACAAGCTGTCAAGAGCATTCCGGCCATGATTCGCCTGTTGCCCGTGGAGCAGCGCGAACAGGCCACGAAGACGGCCATGAACGTGCTTGATGAACAAGGCGCCCTCGTCAATCAGGATTTCGAGAAAATCTATAAGTTGCGCAATGCCATCAATACGTCGATAGTGGGATATGCCGGACAGCAGAGCGCCGAGGCCGATATGGAACTGAACTCCGTCAACGAAAAGGAGTTTGCCTTCCAGATGTCGGCCATGGCCCTTACCGCCGTTGCCGGAGGCGCTGCCGTTAACATCGCCACCGGCGCCGGCTATACCGCCGGTCAGGCGGCCCTCATCGGCACGGGAACAGGCGCCTTGTGCGGTGGTACTGCCGGATTCATCTCCGGCGGCGGCTACGACGCCTACAAAGACTATGTGCGTGGCATCACGGGCCAGGGACCCAAGGTGGGCATCGAGGTGTTCAACCGCCCCATTCGCAAAGCCGTCTTCGGAAGCATCTCCGGTATCCATCCGGTCACCACCTTCGGTGCCACCTTCCTCGACGAGTATACCGACGAGGAGAACCAGGGCATACCGAAGGGAGATAGAGCATGGCAGGCCCTGCAGAAAGCCACCGTGGCAGGTGTGCTCCACTATGGCATCAAGAAGGGCACGGAATGGGCCTTCTCCACCTCCACACCCAAGGGCAAGGTCAAGTACAGTAACAACGCCAAGACGGTGAACTCATGGGAGGGCGCCATGACGCAGGACAAAATCAAGAAGGCGGGCGAAATGGTCAAGCGGTATAAGGAACTGGAGGCCGCCCGCACGAAAGCCGACTGGGCGGGCAACAAAGCTGAGGTGGCTGCGCTCGACAAGGAACTCGACCAGCTTGTCGCATCGGCCAATTCCGACTATCAGTTCAAGTGGCAACTCAAATATGGTGAGTCGGCGGCCACACAGGCGCGGTTCGACAGCCGTCTTCAGAAGAATGTCTATTCCAAGAGCATCGATAGGATGACACAGAATCTCACCGACATGGGCTACGACATGAGCGATGTGCAGTGGCGCACCTACCGCAACTCGTCCAGCAGCGGCTCCTCGAGCATGGACCTCGACCTTGGTCCGGTGAGCAAGGCCAATCCCAATGTGGAACCCGTCTACATCAAGAACGGCCAAAAGGTGGATGGAAGTGTCTTCCAGAAAGACGCCCAGAACGCACTCCAAAGGGCACACATGGATGAGTTCGGTATCAGCGCGAGGGCATCTGAGATGAACATCACCAACCTGTCGCACCCCGAGTCGTACGCCACGGCCGAAATCCTCTCTCCCGACTTCAACTGGACCACTGCCACCTCGGAGACGCTCAAGAGTGTCAAAGACGTGATCAAAGTCAAGATGAATGCCATCGAAGGCAACGTGCGACTCACGAGTGTAGAGAAGGTGCAGGCCAAGTGCCGTGAGCTCTCGAAGGAACTCCAGAACATGGCTTTGCCGAAGCTCAAGAACGACCTGAAGATACTCAAACCCAATTCGCAGAAGTATGTGGAGACCGTGCAGAAAATCAAGGACCTCACGGACCTGACAGATAAACTGAAGCAGATAGGCACCCAGGCCAAATCCGCCTCCGAAGTCTTGCAATTGGAGAAGGATATCTACAACAGCACCGGCTGCAAGACCATGGACAGTGTCATCAATGAAGTCAGCTCCGCCTTCAACATCGCCGTCCAGTAATCCCCACCGCCAGGCACCTCCCCTCCACAACCACATCCTGTCATCCCGCAAGGCAGCTCCCCGTCCCTCGTAGGGGCGGGGCAGGGGCGGGGTCTCTGCCAAAACCCCAAGTGCGGGGTCTCAGCTAAAACCCCAGTGCGTCGTCTCTGCTCAGTCCAATGTCGGTGCACCCAAAACAATTTCAGCGCGAAGCGCGATTAATTTTTGATTTTAATTTTTGAATAATTTCCGCTCGAAGAGCGCTCTCGCCCCAAGTATGCCAAAGGCATACGCACAGATTTTGTTCGATTTTGTAAGATTTCTCGCTCGCAGAGCGACCCCGTCTAGAAGTCCCGTAGGGGCTTCCCCAACATATCACCGACGATTCTGTTTGATTTTGAATCGATTTTGAAAGATTTCTGCGCGAAGCGCACTCCCCAAGAAAAGTGCGCCGTCTGGCGCACCCAAGAATAATTTCAGCGCGAAGCGCGATTAATTTTTGAACTAAATTTTTGAACTTTTTCGTTAAGCCAAATGAGCAATGTCAAGCTTGCTAGAGTATTGCCATGGTGAGAAAAAGTAGAATGAAATTCAATAATTTCCGCTCGAAGAGCGCTTTCGCCCCAAGTATGCCAAAGGCATACGCACAGATTCTGTAAGATTTTGAATCGATTTTGATAGATTTCTGCGCGAAGCGCACTCCCCAAGAAAAGTGCGCCGTCTGGCGCACCCAAGAATAATTTCAGCGCGCAGCGCGATTAATTTTTGAACTAAATTTTTGAATAATTTCTCGCTCGCAGAGCGATTCCAAATAAAGTGTGCCGCAGGCGCACCCCAGAGATTTTTGTTAGATTTTAAAACCAGATTTTTGAAAGATTTCTGCCCGTTAGGGCACTCAAAAAAGAGGCGTGCACCGCCCGGTGCACGCCCCCTCATTTCTATTCAGTTTTCGGCACGATAACCTTCTCCGGCGCTTCCTGCAGCGTCCATTCAGCCGAGAGCTCATCCCCCTCGTCCACTACGTTCAGGTCATAAACCACAGGCTTCGAGTCATCCGTATGTCCAAACAATTTGCCACTGAAGTTACCCTCTCGCGACTTGTTCAGAATCACAGTGTCCACTGTCAGCGTCTTGCCCGAGTCCCGCTGTTCAGCCATAATGTTCTCCACTATCGTCTGTTTCACCTTGTCCAGCGAGACCTCCTTCTTGCAAGCCGTCAGGCCCACCACAATCAGCGCGGCCGCCACGACCATAAAAAGCTTCCTTTTCATCATAACCATATTCTTTAAAAGTTAATAATCATTTTTGCTCTTTCATCACCTCATGATACCGCTTTATCGCATCCTGCAGAATCTCATGATGGTCGAACGCCAGTTCCGGCAGCGCGTCGATGGGCCACCATTCCGCTTTCGCCGCATCGTCCAGCCCCTTCACCGGCAGCGCCTTGTCCACCACCGCCAGATACGCCACCGATATCGTGCGCCCGCGCGGGTCGCGGTCCACTTTCGTGTACGCCCCTATCTGGCACACCCTGCTCACCTTCATGCCCGTTTCCTCTTCCAGCTCCCGGATGGCCGTCTGTCCCGTTGTCTCATCCATGTTCATGAAGCCGCCCGGTATGGCCCAGCACCCCTTGTAGGGTTCGTTCCCCCGCTCTATGAGCAGCACCTTCGGATCCGCTTCTTCCGTTATCACCACGCAGTCGGCCGTCACTGCCGGCCTCTCATAATCATAGGTAAAAGCCATTTCCCTTCTCCTTTCTTTTAGCGGTTCGTATTCGTCTTAATGCCGTACGACCGGATGTATCGCAGAATGTCCGCTTTCCGCTCTTCCAGTCCTTTGGTCGCGTCCACATACAGCGTGTTCACCAGGTCATACTGGAAGCACTTGCGGTAGGGCGTCATGTCCAGCCGCAGCGGTATGATAGGTTTCCGCAGCATGATGGCATTGCTGATTTCCCCTTTCACCGCATCCGACTTGTTCGAGTGCTTGGAACACACGAAGAGCACCAGTTTCACTTTTTCCAACGCATCGATAATTATCTCCTTGTGGTCCTGTCCGCCCTCCAGGCAGTTTCTGTCCATAAAGTGGTTCACGCCCATCTCCTGAAGCCATGTGTCCAGTTCCACGGCGAAATCCTTGTCTTTCCAGCTATAGCTGATGAAGACATCATACTCTTTGACCGGCTGTTCCTCCGTTTCCTCCACTGCTTTTTCAGCCGCAAAATCCTTCATGCTCTCAATCGCCTTCTTCCAGATAGGAAACTTGTCCACTCCCCAGGCGAATATTTCTATCTTCAGCTTATGGTTGGTGTTTTGCAGGTGATTGGCTATCACCTCCAGCATCGATTTCGCCACTATTTCCGTATCCAGGCCCACGGCCCCTGTCCCTATGGCGGGGAAGGCGATGCTGTACACCCCCAACATGGGCAGCAGCTGCAGGCATTTTATCACGGCGCGGTTGATAATTACCGGTATGATGTCCTCGTTTCTGCAACTGCTCCGATTGTCCGATGCGCAGTGGAACACATAGCGTTGTGGCAGGTCGCCTGCTGTGGTCACCACCACCTCTCCCAGTTCCACGGGCAAATTCACTTTGTCCAGGTCAGCGTCTATGGCCGCCCCTGTCTTATCATGGATGGAGCGTGCCACGCCCACTCCCATCTGCAGTCCCACATTGTCGGAGCTGCATATCACTTCGCACCTCGATGACAAGATATCGCCCTCTCTTATCACCACCGTCGATTTATTGCACTTATACGTCTTCTGTTCGTACATAAGATTGGTGTGTTTATTATATTATGGTTGATTGTTGGAGGTGAAAAATGTCCGAAATAATGTCCGATGGCATCTTCTTACTTTCTTTGTACTCCACTATGGGGTAGATAGTGGTATTTATTATATAAATCTGAGTTTACTTGAGATTTGAAAACATCCCATTGGCTATAATTATAGCCTAGTGATTCTAATTGCTTACTACTAAGATTTTGCAATTCCTTAAAATACCCCCATGCCTTACTGGCATTTGCATATAATTTATGAAAACTAGATGCTGTATATCTGCTCTTTATTTTATTATGATTCAAATATTGGGCTTCAGATAAGAACTGGGTATTGCTAGTATTTAAACCACCAATTACTATTAGTTCTCCAACAGTAAAAGTGGGATTATTGCTAATAGCTACGATAAAATCGTTTTCTTTATAATTCTGAGCATAAGAATTGAAGGTAACTAGGAATAATAGCAACATGCTAATTATTCTGATGTTTAGAGTACAACTTAGTGAGTCATTAAAGCAAATGTCAATTGTTCTAATCCTTTTCATAATCGCAATAATTTAATATGTATACAATGTTTCCCGTTTAAGATTTCGTGAGACATGGCAAAGATAACAAAAAAAATAGAAAATGCTTTGTCGGAATGATTTTTTGTAGGTCAAATTTGAACCTCTTCTGAGTGATGCATTTGTCTGAAAAGATAAAGTTGAGAGCTGAGATAATTTAGGGACTGTCGTTTAATTCTTTCAGCCGTACTCGTTTTGAGTTGAGTCCGGTCTCCTGTTTCACTATACGACCAGTTTCTATTTCTTTCTGTTGGTATGGCAGCGTTCCCAGGCGGTGATTCCGGGTGTTTCCCCGATATCAGATTTGGAGTTCTCCCCTGAGGACTCCGTCTAGATACAGTCTAAAATGATTTTATGCCGCTTTGGTCCTTTGCTGTTCTGCCATCCTCCGCGCCAGGTTGACTATCTTCGCTGTATGGATGCCGAAGAATATGTACAGGATTTCCTCTATGAATTATTTAGGCTAATTTTTTAATTATGAAAAGGATGACAGGTCTATTTATTTTGATAATAAAGAAACTTAAAGTACAGCCGATAGCGAGAGACGCAGTGTCATTCCCGCTTGAAAAGCCTCCTGCACCAATACCATACCGCAGCAATTCTAGAGCCTATCCAAGGCAAGGGCCATATCCTTTTGGGCATCCCAGATGTCTCCTTGCTGTCAGAGGGTAATGGCTGTTGAAACCATGTGTGTTTTGGGATTAACTACATTTAATCTTGACATGACAGTGGGTGCATAGAAGCCGATGTTATTTGAGATTGACCAGGTATGTGCAGTCTTGTTCAAAACCAGTTTTTTCCCCTTTGTAGGCTTGACGGAGTGAGACTGGTTCGCTGCGAATAAGAATATGGCCTGCAAAGAGGGATTCCTCCATGCAGGCCATATTCCTTGATGAGTTATTTCACATTCGTGACAGAGTCCGGATTAATAGACCTTGATGGTGTAGTCGCTGGCGTTGGAGATATGCCCGAAGGCCCAGGGGCAGGGGATGCGCACACTCTTGAACCCGAGGCTCTTCACGTAGTCGATGATGGCTTGGGTGGTCTTGGTGTCCTGCCATCCTGTCTCGGCTCCGAGCCCTCCCTTGTTGTTCCACAGGGCGGCGCCCGTCCAGCTGGTGGCGGCCTGCGAGTCGGTGGCGGGCTCGTTGAGGCCGGCCAACATCAGGTGCTTGTCATAGTCGATGAATGCTTTCCTACCTACTTTTGATGAATCCCTCATTTCCGGACATCGCACAATTGCGTGATATTTCAAATCCTCAGTTTTAGGTATTGCACCATTCGCCTTTTCATCCTAATTTTGCATCCGTAAATGGCAGCGACTTGGGCAAGCTTGACATGGCTCTGCCAAAAATGGTGCCGAACTGAAGCGTACACGAAAAAGAAGACTCTACAATGAACACGTCAACCAAGCCCATAGAGATGAAGGTGCTGATGAACCACATCTACGAACTACGAAAGGGAGTGCGCCAAATGGTCTTGTTCACTTGCAACAAGAAATATGGCGAGCAGGTCGCAGGGCGACTGGAGAGCAGGGGGATTCCATACGTCCTATAACAAGCGGGACAGCAAAACCTCAATTTCTACTTCGGCCGCCGAGAATGTCTCGAGGCTATACGACTTATCATCACACGCCCTCTATGCCAACTTACACCTGAAGAGGACTTCATTCTCGGTGCAATGCTCGGATACGATATTTGCGCACAGTGTGAGCGCTACTGCCAAAGGAAAGGCCGCCGCAAAAATAGGAATTAACCAAAATAAAGCATCAAAATGAACACGACAATTGTAATCTATGGTTCCTCGACAGGAACATGCGAAGCCATCGCAGAGAAAATCGCCTCCAAACTGGGTTGCGAGGCAGTGAACGTACAAGACCTTACAGCCGACATCATCGACAGCCACCAGAACCTGATTCTCGGCACGTCAACATGGGGGGCCGGAGAATTGCAGGACGACTGGTACGATGGGCTGAAGACACTTCAGAATGCTGAACTCGGCGGAAAGGTCGTCGCATTCTTCGGCTGTGGCGACTGCGAGGTAAGCATTCGATGAAGTACATATAGAAAAATAGTTGACATGAAACAGCGGCAGCTACAACTTTTGGTTGTAGCTGCCGCTGTTGTAAAGCTGTCACAATCTATTGTTCTTTACTTATTATGGCTTCCGGGTGGGTGAGCTTCCATTTGTGTGGCAGCATTGTCAACAAATCCTCTTTTGAAGCCTTCCCTATTTTGGGCAAGTCGGCAATGATACTGTTGAGGTATAGTCTTGGGTTCACATTGTGTGCCCTGCATGTGGCCAGGAGCGAGCAGACGACGGCCATGTTGACGGCCGCTTCATGGTTGCCGCAGAACATGTAGTTCTTGCGTCCCAGGGTGATGGGGCGTATCTCATTCTCGGCAAGATTGTTGTCAAGCATGAGTCTGCCGTCCTCCAGATAGTGCATCATGTTGTCCCACCGTGTATAGGCATAGGTGATGGCCTTCCCAATCTCGGAGCTTTCCCCGTATTTGACGCCTTCGGTCTCCATCCATGCCTTCATGGCCTCCATGATCGGCCTGGAGAGCTGCTGCCTTCTCGCCTTCCGCTCCCCGTATGAGAGGCGGGCCTCATCGCACATGTGCTCTATTTTATAGAGATGCTGTATTTCCGAGAGGGCATGCTCGGCCGCAGCCTTGTTCTCGTCAAGCGCTTTCTGAAAATGGCGTCTTATGTGCACCATGCAGTTCACAAGGGTCACGGAGGGGTTGGTCCTGAAGGCCGTCTCATAGCCCGCAAAACCGTCACATTGTATGTACCCCTTAAAATCATGCTTGTCTGCCAGCGACTCTATCACCGCTCCCGCCCTTGAGCCGCGGTCGTAGTGGAAGAGCACCAGTCTCTCCATCACCGCCCTGACCATCCAGAGGTACTCCTTGGCCGCCTTCTTCTTCTCGTGGTCAATCACGGGGGTGGTCGTCTCGTCGGCCTGCAGGTAGTCGGCTCTCATCACCTCTGCCGCGAGCGCGTCGTACAGCGGTCTGAGCAGCCCGACGGTTTTCTTGAACCAGCCGTCCACGGAGCTCTCGGTAAGACCTTTCAGCCCGAGGTGGCGGTACTGCTGTATCTGCCGGTAGTAGGGCATGTGGTACTCGTATTTCTGCAGGAGTATCTCCGAGAGCAGCGTCGGACCGGCGACGCACTTGTCAACAGGCATGGGGGGCATGGGGGCGATGAGAACAGAGGGCCTGCCGGCAGGCGGCAGCACGGTGCTGTCCTTCAGTCCCCATTTCTCACGTATGATCTCCTTGATGTACAGCTGGCCGGGCTTGTGCTCGACCTGACGTGTCACCTCCTCGCCGATTTTCCTGTAAAGCGTCTCGTCGATGCCGTCGGGCCTTATGCGCACCCGCTCCAATACGGGGAGATCCTCCAGCATGCGGCGTACCCTGCGCTTCTGACTCGGGGTCGGCTTTTCCTCACCGGGTATCTGGCCTACGGCCTCGTCG
>Ga0256407_10013257_pt1 | contig 11043 bp, 6 predicted proteins | sample RumenRJG_04DNA_FD_193489 | JGI IMG/M metagenome (GOLD analysis project Ga0256407, IMG submission 193489) | Bovine rumen microbial communities from Lethbridge, Alberta, Canada - RJG_04 | ecosystem: Host-associated > Mammals > Digestive system > Stomach > Rumen | place: Canada: Alberta | collected... | reverse complement strand
AGCTAAATTATTTATAAGGTGATAAAATGCCAGAGGATGCCACACAACAAAATTCAACACAAAACTCTGACCAAAATAGTAATCAAAATAATAATCAGGGTAATAATCAACAACAAAATGCTAACCAAAATAAACCTATTGTTCTTGGTTGTGATAGTAATGGAAACAATAGAGAATGTCAAGATTTTGTATATAATGCGTTAACTCAAGCAGGATATCAAGTCGAAAAATTAGAAATTGCCCCAGGACCTTTCGCAGATTATTCTTATAAAAGTGAAGCAAAAGGTAAAATCGGAGTATACTTAATGGCAGGAAGTCTTGTATCATATCTTGATGCGGCAGATGCTAATTTTGACTATAACGTTTTTGGTATTAGAGGAGAAATTTCAGAAAGTTTAGGTATGCCAGATGGTTTCGCAAAAAATAAAGTACCGCCTGACCATGATGGTTGTGCTCATCCAAAATGTGGAGAATATGGAAATAAATATACATATCCAGAACTTAACGAAATGTATAAGGGTAAATGTGTTGCCGTCCCTGGTAAAGATAATGAAGAATTAGCTCAAAATATTATTGCAGCATTAGGTGGACAATATAGTGGTGCTAATCCTGGTGGAACCGTATCTGGTGGTGGGGCTCAAATTAAAGATAAAACATTTGAAAAATGTATTCGTCGTATTTGTGCAGCTACTGACTCAATTTTTTTAGTAGAGAATAATGCAGCTGTATTATTCCCTTATACTGATTGGATGGCGTTCACATTGCGTCAAAAGATTAGTACAATCAAAAAAAATGAAATAGACCCAAAAGTTTTTTCAATGGAATATGGCAATGACGGTTTCTATAATAAAGTAAGTATCGCATGGGGTGGGGCTACCTTACCAGAACGTTTTCCAGACAAAAAAAGTAGTAAAAAGCAAGTACATAAAGATAAAATCACTAATACTAATTATACTGTTGACGATATTTTAAGTAGTATGGAACAGAATAATTTCAAAATTAGTAAATTAAGTAATACAAAACAAGATAATAAGACTACCACAAAAAACAAAAAAGACAAAACAACGCAAGAAATATCAGTAGATGAAAATGGGGTCACTCTTCTATCAGAACAATATGATAAATTTGTTGAGATATATGGAGAACAAGAAAAAAGGGTACAATCTTCTGCTCCTGATTTAGAAACCGCTCAGTATATAGTAAATGCTTTATTAATTCAGTACATTCGTGATTATAATTATAGTTGTAGATGTAGGGCTTTAAATAATCGTAAATATATTGGTGGAACATTTTATGCAGTTCAAAATCCTTTTAATGATGATACTGAGCTTTTTTATTTAAATGGGTACACTATGAGAACCCAAAAACGTGAACCAATGTATTATGATTTAGATTTTAAATATGGACCTGAAGGAGCTGAAGAGATATTAGATTATCAAACACTAAGCGGAGGAGCGGCTTCAGGTGGTGCTGCTTCCAATACAAATAGCGGAGGGACAGCTTCTGAAGAAAACATATGGAAAGATGCAGCAAAGTGCAAATGGGCTCAAGACCAAGAAGATTGCTCCACACAAGACCCAGCTACTGCAAAAAAGCACTATGATGATTATTCAGCAAAAGGGAAAGAGGTACACTTCGATTGTTATGGAATGAGCGCATATTTATATTATAGATTTAATAATGAAGCTAATATACCTTGTCAGGTAGTTGGTGATTCATCTCACCACGTAGTTATGTTAGATAGAGGAAAAGGTTTTGAATCAACACAAGACGATTACAGGAACTATAATCTTGATTATTTATTTAAATGGAGAGAAGGACAAAATACAGCTGTTGTTTTAGCTGCTCCAAACTCATCAGGAAGCACAAGTGGCGGAAACACTAACAGTCAAAACACAAATAGCGGAAATGGTGGGTCATCATAATGTTAAGCAATTTAGGTAATTTTCAAGGCATAAATTTAGAAACAGATATTTGCGTAATTACTTTAGATGATAATTTAACTCATACATATTGCTCTAAAATAAAATGGGAGAAAGATAACTATTCACCCATAGGGGTTGCTCAATTAGTTATGCCATTTGATAATCAAATAAGTAATTACTGGTCTACTTATTCAGGTACTGTTATAATTCATGCTAATTTAGGTTTTATTACTCATGACCCCATTATAGATACTGTTGCAAATATATCATTGAATTTAAAAAAAATGCAAAATGTCGAGTCTAAAATAGATAAGCAAAATAAAAAGATTAGACTCCAAAACGATTACTATAATTTCTCATTCATAGGTAAAGTCCAGCGATTTAAGCAAGTTGGTAAAACCTTTTTTGTTTATATTGAAGATTTGGGCTGGAAATTCATGCAAAAAGTTCCTAAAGAATTTAGAGACTCATATATATCAGGACAAAAACTTGGAGATGCCTTCCAATCAATATGTGAGTTTATGGGCATCGAATTTGCCTATAGTATTGAAGATTTAAATGAATTTAGCTTTTCTGCTGATGGCTATTCCGTTGAAAAAGATGGTCAAGTAATTGAGGACGTTCCTTCTTTATTATCTGAGTGGAAAGCTCCTAAAGATGAAAACTCTACAGACAAAAACAACACAGACGAACAATTAGCTGAAAATTTAGACCATCAGGGCTACGAAAACGCTGGGCTCGTTGACCATGATTTAAAAACCCAATCAAACAATCAATCAACTGCTCAAATAGGTAATCAAGTAAACAATCAATCAAGTAATCAATCAACTACTCAATCGTTCGATGACTTAACTATTAAACTTCAAATGGACTTTGACGAAAAAATCAAAGACTTATTCAAGGGTAATACAATGTATAACTCGAATATTAGTGACCCAATATTGAATTATGATTGGATTACGCAGAAAGCCAGCCAGACAACAATGGAAGAAAATGAGCAAGAAAGCAATCAAGAAGATAATCAAATAGGTAATCAATTAAATAATCAAGAGCAAAATGAGGCGACAACATGAGAAAGAATGGAATATATGGATATTGGGATAATAAAAAGCAATATGTAGCATATATTGGTAAAGATAGTAATATAACTCAAAATAGACGACATAAAGAACATTTAAACATAACAAATTATAATCGTCAAGAAATTAATAAAGTTATTCAAAATAATCCTAATAGATATCAATATTTTGTTTTGTGTGTAGGTTCTTTTTCTAAAAAAGCAATAAATGAATTAGAAAAAGAAGCTATTAAAATATTCAAAACTTATAAATATGATTATCCTCAAAAAAGTGTTTTTAACTTTACACGTGGAGGGGAAGAGTCTCCCTCATTAAATCCTAATATAGCTAAAAAAATATCCAATAGTGTTAGTGGAGAAAAAAATCATTTCTATGGAAAACATCATTCAAAAGCAAATAAAATTAAAATGTCAAAAGCTCGAAACACTTCTGGATATTATAATGTTTATAAAGAAAAAAGCAACAGATATAAACAAGGATTTATATGGACTTATCAATATCAAGAAGATGGTAAACAAAAAAGAATTAGAAGTGTAGATTTTTCAAATTTGAAAAAGAAAGTAATAAAAAAAAATTTACCATGGTATAAATTGGAGTAGTTATATGACATCACATAGTTTTAGACCATCTATCGCAAGAGTTCAAAATGCACAAAAAGCATTTACCTCAACAAAGACTAATGCAACAATTAGAGATTTAGAGGAAGAAGAAGGAGAGCTTGAAGAGAAAGAGGGCGTCGTAGTATCTATTAAACGTGATTTAATAAATGGAGCTGGCTGGACTGTTCAAGACGATGAAGGACAAACTTATATATGTAGTTGTGCAAGCTCAATGTATGAAGTTCCAGAAACAGTTGAACGTGGTGGAATATTATACCCTAAAGACACCGTAGAAGTTACATTTACAGTTAATCCTGTTTTAAGGATTAATACCATTAAAGAAATTAAATCATTAGGTGAAGAAACTGAAAAATTAGATATTAGTAAATGGCAACATGGCGAAGAGTCTACAACTGTTATAGCTAAGCCTAAGTCAGCATTATCAATATCAGATGGTTTTATTAAACTTGACTACAATAATGATAATAAAATGTTAGCTGACGCTGATTCAGTTAAAACTGAAGGTAAAAAGACAGATATCAATACAGAGTCTTTATCTATCAATAGTGGTAATGTTAGCCTCTGGGGTAAAGATATTAAAGATGTAATGCAAGATAATGCTCTTGGTATAAGTAATTCATTTAAGACATTTGATATTGATAGTCCAATTAGTGTTATAGCTAATAGAACAAATAATATGACAGAACTACATGTATCTGGTAAAATAAGTATTGCAGACGCTACTGTTATTGGTCAAATAAAAGACCAAGCTTCTATTCCTGTAAGAAAACAAACACAATTTATTACTGATGGAAATTGTGTAGATAAAATTATTATAGATACCGATGGTGTGATTATTATTGAGCCAGTAAATGGGTGCACTAAAGAGAGAGAATTTGATTCAACTCATAATTGGGTGAGCCCACAAGTGCTCTCACGTAATTATTTAAAAGTAATAGTTAAGCATTCATGTAATTATTGTGATGAAGGGAATAATACAGAAATGGAATATATAAATTATTGCCCAAAATGTGGAGCTTGGAATGTTTTGGTTGATACAGGTACATCAATTCGTTGTTCTGAGTGCGCTATACAATTTTGTCAAAATTGTGGAAAAGATTTAACTAATCAAACTTATACTTTACAAAAATATAGTGATAATAATGTTTCTGTTTTTGGCACAACATGTAAATATTGTAATAGTTATTTAGAACCAGAAACTACGAAACAATTTGTTAATTATTGCCCTAATTGTAAAACATGGGGTAATTTATCTCATAGTGAAAGATTAGATGGAGAAGATGTTGTCAGTATTTTAAAATGCACATGTGGAGCTGAATTTTGTGGTACATGTGGTATAGACCAAGATAATAGTGGTATAGCATTAAATAATAATGGCATATCTAAATACGAATATGATAACGCTTTACGTAAACTTAAATATATAAAAGAGGTATAATACAATGGTTGAGCTCCTAATCAACGATGGAAATGATATTTTAGATAATTTATGGCAAAATATTATTAACTCTGGTGTTAGAAAAAGACGACATGACTCTACACATCTTGGTTTAATTTTATCAGCCATAGCTACAGAAATGAATATTGTAGTGACATTATTACAATCATACGCTAATCAATTTTCATTACAAACAGCAACAGATAGAATATTAGTGGAGAATTTATCAAAGCTTTTCGCTAATAGAAGATTAAGTAGTAAATCAAAAGTTATATTAACTTTTTATAGACTTGAAGGATATACAGAATCAGCTCGTATACCAGCTGGTTTTGCTGTAAGAGCCGCTGGTACAGCTAATGTTATTTTTAAAACTGCTGAGACAGTTACTTTATGGAAAGGAGAACAAGCTGTTTCCGTAATTGCTTACTCAATTAATTCTGGAGCTCAAAATAATGTTGACGCAAACACTTTAACTATTTTCGCAAATAATAAGTTCAATGGTTCAATAGCTGTTACAAATCTCGAACCATCATATGGTGGATACGATGATGAATCGATTGAGCATTTAAGAAATCGAGCAGGTGGTTTTAGATATGAGCGTGACGCCACATTGCAAGATATTGAAAGACAACTATATGAAGCAGGTATACCTCGATATAGATATTATGCTGTCGAGTATATTGATGATGTAGGTTCTTATATGATTTGTATCGATACAGATACAGAACAAGAATTTGAAGATGTTAAAAGTCGTTTAGATTATCGTTCTGCTTATGGTATTGAAGCAAGTTACGTACGAGCTACAAGAATCTATGTAGACCTCTATATAACAGTTAAGACAGTAAGCGATGTTGATTATGGTCCTGAAGAAAAAACTAATATATATAATAGCATCAATACAGCTATTCAAAGATTCTTCTCTGCATACTGTAGCGTAGGGGCTAATATTCGTGTAAATGCAATGAAGTCGGCACTTAATAATGCTTTAAGTGGATTTGATATTGCAGATATTGAAATTAATGTAGCCAATATGGATTTAACAGATGAGCTCAGAAAAATTATTGCTATCACAGAAACACAAAGAGCTATGCCTAATCAAGTAATAACTAATATTGAATTTATTGGAGGAGATTTATGACCACATGTAACACCAATAGAGTTAAAGATACATTGGATACAACAATTAACTCTGAAATAGAGCCACAAAATTGTAGACAAGATTTATCAAATGCTGACTTTTTAGATTTTAAAACAGATATGGATAATCTTTCTTTTTATGAGAAAACAGCGTGGAATGGTTGTGAGGATTTAATATTTGTTAAAAATGAAGAAGCATTGTGGCAAACGATTGTGGGCGAAATAAAGACTCCTTTAGGCGCTTTAAGTAATTCAATAGGTCAGCAATCGTATGGTTGCTCAATTTGGGAGTTGCGTGGTCAAGTGCTTGATTCCTTAACTGTTAAAGAAATTGAAAGCGAAATCATAAGAACATGTTTGAAATATCGAGAAGTAAATAACGTAATTGATATAGAATCATATGTAGCTAATAATGATGGCGCTTTATACATTACATTAACTTTAGATACAATATATGGTACTTTTGATGGAACCATGCGCATTCCAAATGCTCTTAGAAGTGATAAAGACTGGAGAAAAGCTGACAGTAAGTTCTTCAGTTAAATGTTTTAGAAAATCTAAATATTATTAATATTAATTTTGAGGCTTTATAAAATGAAATATTCTGATTTATCTGACGCAAATGACTTTTTTCGTAATATGCAAAAGACTCCATGGTTAAAATTGTTTCCACACTGGTGGAGTGAAAAAGATGCTCTTTTAAACGCCATAGGTGATGAAGTAGAAAGAATAAAGGCGCAAGCTATTTTTACATTATTAAATAGTCAGATTAAGCCACCAGTTATGGTATGGCAAGAGTCATTAATTCACCCAGAATATCATATAACAGATAATATAACACAATTACCATCAGTTACTCAAGTACAAGCTCCATTATATAAAACATGGGGTAAAATAACACTTACTAATAACACAGTTGAAGATATAGATACTCTCGCTGTAATGATTACTCAATCAGATGGTTTCGTAATTACTCAATCAATTGTTCAATCAGATAAGATAGTAATTGATTTAATTGAAAATAAGGTGACTTTAAATAATAAAAAAATAAAGCCTCAAAAAATTGGAGAAGGAATACCTTATTTTAAAACTGTGCAGAATAATGATGAATATGTAAATAACACACCGCTGCATAACGAAGCTATTAAGGTCGAAGTAAGGACGGAAGAGGATATTGAATGCGATATTGATATTGATATTGAATTAAAAGATGTTGTCTTTACTAATGAGCAGAATATTGAAGTTACTGGATTAGAGCTTGTGCCAATTGAGAAGGTTGAGTTATACGTTAAATATGATTTTGAGTACAATAAGAAAGAAAATGGTTGGCATAAGGTTTATGAGAAAGAGTATGATGCAAATACTAATGTATTGTACGATATGATTACAAAGCAATATTATACGAAAGAATTTTATGTTAATGTATGGTATAAGACTTTACAATTCCCTTATCAAGTAGCTTTTCCATGTTATAAAGATGCGGAAGAGTCATCAATGTATCACGTTAATACTCACTTAGATACATGGGGAGAGCAGTTAGGACTCGAAAGAAGATTGTATAAAACAGATATTGATGAAAGAGTTTACGCAAAAACTTTTCCACCTTATTATCCAGCAGATATTGAGCAAGACTATTGGTACTATAAAAGACTTAGCAATGAGTACACATGGAACGATTTAGCTATTAATGATGTTGATTTAAAGGATACTGAAGGGAATAATATTATTAGATTATACTCTATTAATCCATTTGTTGAAGATTTTGTAGTACATGCTAAGTCTACATATACATCAGATAAAGAATATGTTAACTTTAATAAATATATACCTAAATTAGTTACACAAAGGTCATCAGATAATAACAAGAGAACTCAACAAACACCATTTACTAATACGAAAAATGTATTAAAATATGACAACAATAAAACCAATGTTCAGCTTACAAACAAGTCAGGTCTTAATGTTAATAATTTAAAATATATGTCTAAAGAATTATTAACTTACTTTGATTTATCTGATTTACCAAATGATATCAATATTGACAATATTGAGGTTCTTATTGAAGCTGAGTCTACAGATAGTAAAGTAGATAAACATAGTGATGATAAAACAGGTGTAATAGTTCCAAGTTTATATAAAGATGGCGATACTACTTTTATACCTCTAACAGCAGATAAAGATTATCAATTAAGTGAACAAACAATTACTTATTCAAGTGATGAAATAAAAGATTATATAAAAAGGTCATTAGGTACAGATAAAGAAATACAACAAAAAGCAACTATTGGCATGTTTAAATATGTCAAAGTTGGTACTGAATTAAAAATACCTTTTTCACTTATAGAAAATGATGAGCAAGTAAATGACATATATCAAGTATGGTTATACTTTAACGACAGATTAATTGAAGGAAAATATAGTAATGGATATATAATAGCTCCTGTGCCATTAAATCAATTAACTACCCAAATAACTATTGTATGTAAAAGTAATGTGCACGCCCCATTTACTACAACTATAGATATATCTACAGAAACACAATATATTGATGACGAAACTAAAGAACCAGATGATAATGGAGAAAGACCAAAAATAGCACAACTTTATATTAATGGTCCTTTAGTAGATAATAAAGCTTCAAATATAGAAATAGAAGAAAATTGGCACACTAATGACTTTAGAAATATATTACAAAGAGAAGGATTGTATTTCCGTAATATTTTAGAAAATGATAATATTTATAGTAGTACAAGTATTAATATTAAAAATATAGTTTTAAAGGTCTCATATTCACCTAAGAAAACTCACTTTAACTTATATACAACAATTAACAAGAAAGTAACAGGTAACAAAATAGGTGAATATAACGTATATATTAAAAATACTGGAGAAAAAAGACTTCAAACTTATATAGATATTATTAACGCACCTAATATACGATTAAGTGAAAATATAATAGATGTTGAGCTTGATATTGGAGAAAAGCTTACTAAAACAATTGATATTTATAAACAGCTTCCTATAGATGATGGATTTTATGATATACTTGCTGTATGTGAAGATGTTACTTGTAAAGATATTATAGAAGTGTCGTCACAAGGATTAATACAGACAGGTATTAACCTCAAATATCATCATGCTAAATATAATCAAGAAAATACATTAACAGCTACATTAACTACTGGAGATTTAAGTACGATTAGTAGTGAGATTAAGAATTTATCATTTTATATTAATGGATACTTAATAGGCACTACTAATGTTATTGATAATAAAGCAACATTAAAATTTACACCTTCAGAAAATGGATTTTTAAAAACAGGTATATTAGACTTAGAAGTTAAATATTCTGGGACCAGTAAATATGCTGCATCACATAAAAAGAATACTATATTCATTAGTAAAGATAAAACTAACATACAGATTAATGTTAGTGATATAGCTTTATATGAACAAGAATATAATATTCCTGTTGAAGTTTTTGATGATAACGAAGAAAATGTTGTTAATGGTAAAATTAATTATTATTTTGATGATATATACTTAGGAGAAGCCACAGCTGGATTAGATAAGCAATTTACATTAAATATCGCTAATTTAGATATAGAACCTGGCAAATATACCTTATATGTTAGATATACTGGTGATGATAATTATTCTGTATCAGAAGAGTCAAAAGAAATTACAATAATTGGTGGACACGTTAATTTATATATAGATGATGTTAATGCCTTACCTACTGATGAAAAAACTTTAGAAGTTAAAGTTTTAGATGATGAATATAACTTAGTTCCATCTGGTTATATTTATTTTGATATAGATGACTTGAATATTCATATCACAGATATAGAAGTCAAAAATGGAAAAGCTTCATCATTATTGCAATTAAATAATGCTCCAGTTGGTACATACTCTATAAATGTTACTTATCAAAATAGCAAAATAACAGGATACTCTAATACAACAACTACAGCAATATTAACTATTGAAAAAAGAAAAGTCAATATTGAACGTTATGCTCCTTATCAAGGTTCCCAATATGAACCTTTGGGCTTTTTATTTAAAGTTACAGACGCTATTACTGGAGATTTAATTAATAGCGGAAAAATTAAATTAGAAGTAGTTTCAACTAATTGGGATATTCCAAGTGTAGATGTCAAAGATGGATATGCTCGTATTATTCATAATCCAGTCACAATGACCGCTAAAGAATGGGAGTCTTTATTAAATTATCAGTTCTTTATAGGAAAAGAATATCCATCAAGAATAATTAATAATATTACAGGAGAACAAGTTAATGTTCAGGATATTGATGGATTTGATATAAATACATATAATAATATAGTTACTCGATTAGATGATTTATTCGGTATCTGGTCTGGTGATGGAAGCTTCCCAGAACAAGAAAACTATTTTGAATTAGTAGATGGCTATTTATATTATCATAGTTCATCTGTAGATGAAGATGATGATATATCTGAGTTTTTAATAATAGATAATGAAGGGCATTTGCATCAACAAACATCAGATACGCACAGGAAATATGATATTAAAGATTACAATTTAAAACTTAAATTTTATGATAGTCCACAATACAAAGACAAAACTGTTGTTATTGAAGAAGGGCTTCATATTGATAATAATTACGATATTGATTTAGATATATTATTATATAATGATTTAACTTATAGCTCAACAACTGATACTCTTTGTTATGTGACAAATACTTTTACTCATGAAAATATAACTTCAGGACAAGTTATTTTTAAATTAGATAATCAAATATTCTATACAGCTAATGTAGAAAATGGTATTGCGAAGATACCTACTATAAAATATTTTGA
>Ga0256407_10013254_pt1 | contig 11046 bp, 13 predicted proteins | sample RumenRJG_04DNA_FD_193489 | JGI IMG/M metagenome (GOLD analysis project Ga0256407, IMG submission 193489) | Bovine rumen microbial communities from Lethbridge, Alberta, Canada - RJG_04 | ecosystem: Host-associated > Mammals > Digestive system > Stomach > Rumen | place: Canada: Alberta... | reverse complement strand
ACAACAGGTCTCGTAATCGCCATCAAGTACCCGGAGGACAAGAAGTTCAACTTCAAGAAAGTTCATGACTACCTGTTCAAAGAGGGAATCACAATCTATCCTGGAAAGATCGGAAACCTGCCTACATTCAGACTCTGCAACCTGGGAGCTAACACACCGGCAGACGTAAAGGCTGCTATGAAAGAGCTCAAGGCTGCCCTGAAGGCTTGCGGATGCAAGGTTCCATTTCCAAAGAAGTGTTCCTGCTGCAAATAATTGATTTTATTTGACAGCCGCTGACAGTTGGCAAGTGAAGATATTTTTTGATAACTTTTGATTATCAATGTCAAAGTTTTGATAAAAATATTTTCCTTGCCAATTTTTTTACCCGCATGTGATAATCATTAGTGATAACCAAGAAAAATGTACAATACGCATTTTACACAAAATCTTTTTAGGGGGAAAAAATGAAAAGAAGTTTAGCATTATTGGTATCACTCATCCTTATCGTAGGACTGTTTGCTTCCTGCGGTACAACAGGCAAAGCTGCCGCAGCAGGCGGAGATGCAGCTGTTGACCAGAATGCGGCAACAGGTCTCTACTATACATGTAAGGACCTGGAAGGCAAAGTTCCAGAGGATAAGAAGAATGTAGAACCTTGGACAAAGGGCGTTCAGATTTTTGCTATGGGCGAACAGCTTTATCAGAAGGGAATGTACACAGAGTCCCTTCCAGCACTTGGACAGGCAAAGAAATTCTGGTCCGGTCTTGTTGATGAGAAGACAGCTCCTGTTGTTGCAAACGATGAGTACAACGCAAAGGGTCTTTATTTCACAGGTCTTGATCTGAGAGAGAAAGTTCCAGAAGACAAGAAATCAAAAGAGCCTTGGACAAAGGGTGTCCAGATCTTCGCTATGGGCGAGCAGCTCTATCAGAGAGGAATGTATTCCGACTCTATCCCTGCTCTCAAGCAGGCAGTTAAGTTCTGGTCAGGTCTTATTGAGTGATCAGTAATCCTAAATAATCAATGCTCATAGGCAGACTTAACAAGTCTGCCTTTTTTATGCTATAAAGTATCTGGAGAGTATATGGAACCCACAAGCATAAATAATATTGACAGCTCTTTCTGCAAGCGGCTTTCTATTTTCTTTGCAGATATTGATGATACTATAACCACTCATGGCAAACTGCCGGCCACCACATTTGACGCCATGTGGGAACTTAAGGAGAACGGCATAAAGTTTGTCCCTGTCACAGGCCGCCCCGCCGGGTGGTGCGACATGATAGCCCGGATGTGGCCGGTGGCCGGAGTTGTAGGGGAAAACGGAGCCTTTTACTATTCCTACGACGAAGTGAACCGGAAGTTCATACGCCGCTATGTGGATTCAGATGAGAAGCGGGCCGAGTCAAGGAAGCGGCTCCAGCATCTCAGACAGCGGGTTCTCAAGGAAGTTCCAGGCTGCGGCATTGCATCTGACCAGGAGTTCCGCACAGCAGACCTGGCCATAGACTTCTGCGAGGATGTGAAAAGACTGCCTCAGGACCAGATTGACAAAATATGCAGGATAGCGGCAGAAGAAGGAACCACCGCCAAAGTCTCCAGCATCCATGTGAACTGCTGGTACGGCGACTATGACAAGGTCTCCTGTTTCAACACTTTTATAAATGATTTTACAGGCAAGACACTGGAGGACCTGCAGGAGGAGATTATCTTCGCAGGAGACAGCCCCAACGACGAGCCTATGTTCAAGGCCCTGCACCACTCTATTGCAGTGGCCAACATAAAGAACTTCCTGAACCAGATAACTTACAAGCCTCGGTACATCACCCAGAAGGAGTCGGGAGAAGGCTTCTGGGAGGCTGTGCAGCTTATTCTCAAAAAAAGGAACAGCTGAGACATGGAATTCTCCGATCTTCTTATAACCGGACTGTTATCAATTGCACCTATCTCTGAGCTGAGAGGGGCAATACCCTTTGCCCTGGCAAAGGGGATGCCTGTGGTCTGGGCCTATCTTTTCTGCGTGACCATGAATTTTCTGGCCAGCATTCTGGTACTGATATTCCTTAACACTTTTCACAAGCTGTTCTACCATATCAGTATATATAGAAGATTCTTCGACTCATTCATAGAGAAAGCAAGAAAAAAAGTAGGGGCAAATCTGGATAAATACGGGACATGGGGACTTACAATATTCGTAGCAATTCCTCTGCCTGTCACAGGAGCCATAACCGGAACCTTCGGGGCCTGGGTGCTGGGGATGAAGAAGAGGCAGATATTCCCTGCCATTCTTGCAGGAGTAGCTATAGCCGGCATAATTGTCTCGGTCATCGCCTACTACGGAATCGAGGCATTCTCTTTCTTTACAAAACAAGTGTGACATCATGATAGACTTAGAGCATAAGCTTAATCCTCAGCAGTGCCTTACTGCCAGGGAAACCGAAGGAGCTTTCCTGGTCATAGCAGGAGCCGGCTCCGGAAAAACAAGAACAATCACCTACCGTATCGCAAACATGCTGGACAAAGGGATTCCCCAGTCTGCAATCCTGGCCCTCACATTTACAAACAAGGCAGCCCGGGAGATGGCCGACCGTATAAAAGATCTCGTGGGAAGAAAGCTTCCCATGCTCACAATATCCACATTCCATGCCTTCGGAGTCAAAGTGCTGCGGGAGAGCATAAAACATCTGGGGTTCAAGGAGAACTTCAGCATCTACGACCAGACCGACAAGATGGCCCTTATCAAGGAAACTGCCAGATCTCTTAAGATAGACCCGGCAGAACTGAACCTCTATGATCTGGCCAACCTTTTTTCCGACATAAAGACAGGAAGAGAGCACTGGGATGCCGACACCAGCCTTTACCGTCCTATCTATGATGAATACAATGAGCTCCTGAAACTGTATAACGCAGTTGATTTCGACGATCTTATAGTGCTTCCCATAAAGCTTTTCAAGGAACATCCCGAGGTGCTGGAAAAATACAGGAAACGCTACAGATATATCATGGTGGATGAGTTCCAGGATACATCTAAAATCCAGTACGACCTTGTCTATATTCTGGCCAAGGAAAACAGGAATATCTGCGTGGTGGGCGATGATGACCAGTCCATCTACTCCTGGCGGGGAGCCAACTACGAGAACATAGTCCAGTTCGAGAAAGATTTCCCCGAGGTCAAGGAGATAAAGCTGGAGCAGAACTACCGTTCCACCGGCACCATACTGGATGCGGCCAACAGCATAATAGCCCACAACACCAAGCGCAAGAAAAAGAACCTGTGGTCCAAGTCTGGAGAAGGCAACCCCATAGAGCTTTCTTATCCGGACAACGAAATAAAGGAGGCCCAGTTCATAGCCGAGACCATCACTCTGCTGCGGGTAAAGGAGAATCTCTCCTACGACAGTTTCGGAATACTTATACGGACAAACGGTCTGGCAGCAGCTATTGAGGATGCACTGCTCACCGAAGGAATTCCATATGCAGTTTCCGGAGGACAGAGTTTTTTCCAGCGCAAGGAGATAAAAGATATCATCGCATACCTCAGGGTAATAACAAACCCTGATGATGACATAAGCCTGCTGCGCATAATAAATACGCCGCGCAGAGGAATAGGCAAGAAAGCGCTGGAGCAGATAACAGAGCTGGGGAAAAAAGAGAAATGCTCTGTATTCGCCGCACTGCAGAAACTGGATAAATACGAAGATTTTGTGAACATGATAACCGCCTATAAGGGCAAGTTCCTGTCCGGTAAGAATCTGGCGGCCACCCTCACCGCACTGGTGGAGGAGATACGTTACTGGGACTATCTGGTGATGGAATTCCAGAAGAACGAGAAAGAAGCCAAATGGAAGTACAAGAACATCCTCACATTCATAAGCCTTTTAGACAAGTGGGAACAGGAGAATGACAACGAGGAGAGCATCTACTCCTACCTCAACAAGATAACTCTTATAACCAGGGATGATGACCAGGATTCAGAGGGAGGCAAGGTTGGACTTATGACCATACACGCCGCCAAAGGACTGGAGTTCAAGGTGGTGTTCCTGGCCGGATGCGAGGATGCTGTTATTCCTCATGCACGGGCACTGGAAGATGACCCTTCCAACATAGAGGAGGAGCGGCGTCTTTTCTATGTGGCTGTGACCAGAGCCATGGACAAGCTGTATATCACCAGCTGCAAGATGCGCCATCACATGAGGGAGAGTGTAACCTGCATCCCGTCACGGTTTTTGGAGGAAATACCTGCAGAACTTATTCAGACTGGAGATGATGAAAAGCAGGAAAGCCCCGAAGAGGCACATAAAAGGATGATGGCACAGTTTGAGAAGCTGAAAGCCCGCTGGAAATAGAAAAGCAGATTATTCTTTCTTATTCTCTGCTATATATTTTTTGATGGCGGCAAAGGATTTGTCGCTTATGACATGCTCTACCCTGCATGCATCCTCCAGAGCAGTTTTCTTATCTACTCCTAAAGCTATAAGCATATCAGAGAGCACCACATGGCGTTCGTATATTTTCTTTGCAATCTGGCTTCCCTTCCGGGTCAGGGTTATGGAACCTTTATCATCCACGGCAATGCAGTTCTCTTCCTTAAGAATGGACAGCCCCCTGCTTACAGAAGGCTTTGAGAAGCCCATATCCTCGGCTACATCAATTGCCCGGACAGTATCTTTCTTGCCTTTTAAGATAAGGATTGTCTCCAGATACATTTCGCCAGATTCCTGCATACATATACCCCTTTCTATAATTATAACACGGCTTTTATATAAAAACCAGTTTAAAAAAAATAAAAAATATGCAAAAATATCGGTATAGGAGAGACAGATGGCAAGAGAAAGCACAGAACAGCGCGGTCTGGGAAAAGACTGGACTGCCGAGAAATACATTGAGAAATCGGTAAAGGAAATAAGAGCACAGGTTGGAGAAGGCAAGGTTCTTCTGGCCCTTTCCGGTGGAGTCGACAGCTCTGTTGTTGCAGCGCTGCTTATCAAGGCAATAGGGAAACAGCTTTACTGTGTTCATGTCAACCACGGACTTCTGCGCAAAGGGGAGCCGGAGCAGGTGGTGGATGTTTTCAAGCACCAGATGGATGCAAACCTGATTTACGTTGATGCAACCGAGCGGTTCCTTACCAAGCTTGCCGGAGTTTCCGACCCTGAGCAGAAGCGAAAGATAATCGGAAAAGAGTTCATAGATGTGTTTGCCGACGAGGCAAAGAAACTGGACGGTATAAAGTTCCTGGCTCAGGGGACAATTTACCCCGATATCACAGAGTCCGAAAAGGGTGTAAAGGCACACCACAATGTGGGCGGTCTGCCTAAGGAGCTTAACTTTGAATTGGTGGAGCCTGTGAAGATGCTCTACAAGGACGAGGTCAGAGCTGTAGGAAAGGCACTGGGACTGCCAGACACCATGGTTTACCGCCAGCCGTTCCCAGGACCGGGACTTGGAGTGCGGTGCATCGGTGCCATAACCAGAGACAGGCTCGAGGCAGTCCGGGAGTCTGATGCCATACTTAGAGAAGAGTTTGCCAAAGGAGGCCTTGCCGGAAAAGTTTGGCAGTACTTCACAATTGTTCCGGATTTAAAGTCCACAGGAATAATTGATGGAAAGAGAAGCTGGGACTGGCCTGTGATTATAAGAGCAGTGAACAGCACCGATGCTACAGCGGCAACTATAGAGGATATTCCATATCCGCTGCTGCACCGTATTACAGATAGAATCCTATCCGAGGTGAAGGGTGTGAACAGAGTTCTTTACGACCTGTCTCCAAAGCCAATCTCCACCATCGAATGGGAATGATTTTATAGGAAGCGTATCGAAGTGGTCATAACGGGCCTGACTCGAAATCAGGTAGCCCCTCTGGGGCCCGAGGGTTCGAATCCCTCCGCTTCCGTATTTATTTTATTGTGAAGATATCAGCAAAGCCGGTTATTGTAAGAACTTCCTTGATATCATCACATACATTGCTCAGTGACATGCTGCCGATTTTGGACATAGTCTTGTGGCCCATAAGGAACACACGGAGTCCAGCAGATGAGACATATATAAGATCCTTAAGATCCAGCACCAGCTCCTTTGCTCCGTCAAGCTCATTCTTGATCACTGCCTCAAGCTGGGGAGCAGTAAGGGTATCAAGTCTTCCGCTGAGGGCAAGTGTAAGTTTATCGCCCTCTCTCTTTTTTACAATTTCCATAATATTCCTCCTAGAACATAAGTGTATCAACAGAATCAAGACGTGTCTCTATCTGATTCTTATAATGTGCAATAAGTTTTTTCCCTTCCTCAGTGTCAAATCCGTTCCTGCGGATAAGACGGCGCATCAGACGGGCATAGCCGAGTATGGAAGCTTTATTCTCCACTGCCTTAAGGGCATCCGGGTCACTGGTGCCGAAGTAAAGCGGCAGCATCTTCTTCCATACCGATATTGTAGTGTCATAATCAAGACCCTGAAAAGCCACAGTGGCGTCGTGGTCAAAATCGTAGAATCCCACGAATGCATTGTAGATTGATGCAAACTCAAAGACAGGATTGCCCTGGCACAGGGTGTCCATATCGATAAGGAGCACCTCGCCGTTCTGCATCATCACATTCTTGGTGTGGTAATCACCGTGGATCATGTGGTGGTCTATAGGAACGGCCTCCACCAATTTATGGAGCTTTTCCCATTTCTCTGAATCAAGGTAATCCTTGAGGAAGTTGACCCAGCCAATGACTACTGCGCGCTGGTCAGGCATATCTTCGGGGTTCACCTCGGTGGAATGAATCTTTTTAAGCAGATCCACAAAGAGACCCACATATTTATCCAGATCCTGAGGGTTGGCCGCAATAAGCTTGGAGAAGGATTTGGCATTCAGAAGCTCAAACACAGAGCCGTAGCTGTCCCCCACTTTGGCAACATCGTAAGGAATTGCAGTAGGAATGCCCAGTATGAAAGCCTTCCTGGCCAACTCCCTCTCCCGGTGTATATCGGGCAGTGCATCGGCCTTATAGTAGACTTTCACAATAGTGTCCTTATCCAGGCGGTAGACCTTTCCGTTGGCCCCCTGTCCTATCACTTCGCAGCCATCTACAGAAAGCTTCCGGTAGCCTTTGGAGACAGGAATCATCTCGGTAAAGCCGGTCATCTCGAAAATCTCATAGATTGCAGAAGATGCATTTATGATCTTCAGCTCCGGACGCAGCTTTCTGACCCGCAGGATCACACGCAGTCCTGCACTGGAAATGTATTCCAGATCGTCGGCATCAATCACCACAGAAGGATTTTTACATCCATTCAACGCCTCCAGAATCTCCTCTTCCAAAGGGGCGGCATTGCTGGAATCTATCCGGCCGTGCAGCTGTATAGAAAAAATATCATCTTTTATATTTGTTGTGATCAAACTCATAAATACCTCATTTACCAAAGACTTCTTCTAAAAGCCAGATATATTCTTTGTAGGCAAAGGTCTCTTTAAGCTCGCCCAGATGTTTTGCAATAGTCTTATAGTACCAGCCATGCTTGGCCGGATCCTTCTGGTTAAGATCTTTCCAGAACTCGTTTCCATATTGCTTATAATAACGGTAGAAAGAGCGCATATTAGAAAGCTTGTCCCCCAGCCACATTATCTTTACCCCCATATCCTTGGTATGCTCAAGCATAAGGAGGGAATCGGCCTTCCGCTCCACCCAGGTCTCTGCAGGGGGGCGTGGATCCAGACGGTCCTCGGAATCGCTCTGCACCAGGGCCGATACTCTTGGGCCGAACTGCTCGCGGATAAGAGCCGGGTCAACACCGCAGTCCTCTATGACATCATGGAGCACCCCTGCCGCCATAATCTCACGGTTGTCAGTCATAGTGGAGATGATGGAAGCCACTTCAAGAGGATGCAGGATGTAGGGTGTATCAGAAAGCTTACGGTTCTGTCCCTCATGGGCCTGAACCGCAAATTGTATGGCCTTGTCCAGCACATCCATGATCATTTCCTCTTTGAGATAGTAAGGATATTCTTGCCATCCTGACGCTGATAGCTGATACTGTCCATGCTCTTTTTCACCATGTAGATGCCAAGACCGCCTATCTTGCGCTTTTCTGCAGACTCTGTGACATCCGGATCAGGCTTTGCCAGCGGATCAAAAGGGATACCCGAGTCGGTAAGCCGGATAACCACGCTGTCGCCGGAAGTATCAATCTCTATCTTGGCTGTCCCCTTTGAATCGGGATAAGCGTAGTGAGCCACATTTACAAACAGCTCCTCAAGGGCAACCGAAAGGGTCACCACAAGCTTCGGAGAGGCCTCTGCCTTATCAAGCTCTTCTTCCAGGAATGCGATGACTGCAGCAAGTTCATCTATCTCTGCAGGGAAAATTCTCTCTGTCATACATATACAGTATATCAAGACTTTCATAGACTTGCAACAAAAGAGATTAACGAATATGCTTAAATTATGGGAGCAATAGAGCCATTTGCAAAAAATAAGCTGATTATGGGTGTTCTCTCCACCCTGCCGGAGAAAAAAGATGAGCTCCGCCACCTGCTGGTGGAGGAGTTCGGCCCCATCGACTACGAGAGCCAGGAGTTCGACTTCAACTTCACCGACTATTATGTGCCTGAGATGGGAAGCGGCATAAAGCGGTTCTTCTACTCCTTTGTTAACCTTGTGTCCCCCGACCAGCTGCCTGATATAAAGATACGCACCAACGAGCTTGAGGAAAAGTTTGCCGCCGGAGGAAACAGGAAGATAAACCTGGATCCTGGCCTTTTAAGCTTAAGTTCCCTGATACTGGCAACAACCAAGAACAACGTGCACCGGATACCGCTTCAGAAAGGAATCTATGGCGAGGTAACCCTGATGTATGTAAACAGGGAGTACCAGACCCTCCCCTGGACCTATGCAGACTACCGCACCCTCGCCTTCCACGAGATTTTCAAGGAGATGAGGACGCTTTTAAAGAAAAAGTTAAAGGCTGCACAGTCTCAAGCAGAAAGCTGACTGGACGGAAGCCGTCATTGCATGAGATCATAGCTGACTCAGGATTCTTCATCCAGCCGTCGTAGAAGTTACCGCCTCCGGCTGCCAGCTCCTGCACAAAAGGCTTTACCGAATCCCAGGCACTGTCGCAGAATCCTTCAGGGCATCTCCCTCCCTTTGCAACAAATACCATCCCCTCCTTCATGGAGCAGGCATGCTCCATAGGATTCTCAAACTGAGCCATAAGATCTTTATATTGTGTGATGCGCATCACTGTTATCCGGACATCCTTCATACTTACAATATACGTCCTTTTATAAATTTTTCAAACTTTTTTCTCAAAAATTGAAGCAGAATGAACATTTGCGTTGTGTAAATAGACAGGAGGCACTCATGAATAAATATGTGATCATCCTGTTCTCTCTTTTTCTAGCCTCATGTTCCCTGTCTGACAGCAAAAGTGCAGAGGTTACATTCCATATTCCAGATCTGCCGGAGGAGATGAAGCAGCTTGCAGTGACGAACTGGCATGTGGTTGTGACTACAGTGGATGACAGAAAAGAGTTCACAACAAAGAAGAACTCATTCAAGGCATCGGTGCCGGTGTCAGGAATCACTGCAGTACTGGCATATCCAGCTGGCACATGGGGAGAACTTAAACCGGCAGGATTCATAGTTCACGGCAACCTGAAAGCCCACAACTGTCTGACCTGGGATGACGGATTTGCCGCAGAATGCATGGGCTCTGCCCTGGCTTCAGGATATGGCTCGGAGAACTTCAACTTCACACTGTTCCAACAGAAGCTTGTTGAAAAATCAGATGGCAACCCATGGACCCTGAACCGGGATATAATAATCTACGCCCTTTCCTACGGAATCTTCAACATGAACTACATCAAGAAGAGTGAGAGCCACACCCTGAGCCTGCCCATGTCCGGCACCGGCACCTGGTACAGCGGCACCCCGGGTTGCATACAGCAGTTTGAGCAGTCCGGCGGTTATATCAATGACCTTATGATTACAGAGGGAGAAAATATTTTTATAAACCCAGCGACAGAAAAAAGCATAACAATCTATGCCGACCGGCTCACATGGATATGTATTTCAGGCTCTACAGGCGGATTATCCGGCTATTGGTGAGCTTCTCAAAACCATTTTCTGTTATCAGGTAGTCGTTCTCCAGCCGTACGCCGCCCAGTTTAGGATCATATACTCCAGGCTCAATGGTGAACACCATCCCTTTCTCCAGCTTGACCGGATCAAATTTTGCCCGAAGGAAAGGCTTCTCGTGGATGTAGAGCCCTATACCATGCCCCAGGTTATGAGGCATTAAATAACCGTTTTTCTCAAGATAATCATTCACTGCACCTGACAGCCCGGTAGTAAGGGTACCCGGCTTAAGCAGCTTCTCTGCCACCTTCACAGCCTCTTCTATCACACTCACCATTTTTTCCTGCTCAGAATTCAGATTTCTGGTTATAGTGGTGGTGACATCGCTGGTATAACCGTCGTACTTTACGCCAAAGTCTATTATGGAAAGGCCGTCAGCAGGCATCATGGCACCAGTATAGGCCGGGAATGCGTGTATGTTGTAACTCCTCCCCATTGCTGCAGCCAAGGTCTCAAACCCGGTTCCCTCAGCCCCGGCAAGTCTTGCTTCCCGGTCAATAAGCAGCGCTATATCAGTCTCGGTGCACTGTCCGCTCCGGAGGGCCGCCTCAATCTTATCCAGGATATCATCAGTAATGGCAAAGGCTCTGCGCAATGTGGCAAGCTCCTCTGCATCCTTTATCTGCCGCATATCCTCAACAGCAGCGGCCAGCCCTCCTTCCCTGCATATGAACTGGTATGGCCCCTGGGAAATACCCATGAACTCAGGGTACGGCAGCTCCGCAGGCACCTCGACTCTGCTCCCGGCCGGCAGCTTTTCCTCGGCAAGCACTTTAGCCAGAGCCTGCGCCAGAGTCCTGCCATAATCGTTATAAGGCTTGATCTCTGTCGCAGTTGCCTTTATCTGGGCCAGGTTTATATCCCAGGGCAGCAGTATGGTCCTGCCGTCTTTAAAGATAAAAAGGACGCTGTCTGAGGGCTGCCCTGTCAGATACCGGATGCTTGGAT
>Ga0256407_10013250_pt1 | contig 11049 bp, 10 predicted proteins | sample RumenRJG_04DNA_FD_193489 | JGI IMG/M metagenome (GOLD analysis project Ga0256407, IMG submission 193489) | Bovine rumen microbial communities from Lethbridge, Alberta, Canada - RJG_04 | ecosystem: Host-associated > Mammals > Digestive system > Stomach > Rumen | place: Canada: Alberta... | reverse complement strand
ATGCTAAGGTTGACTGTATTAAGTTGTTTGGCGACACTAATATAGTGATAATCAATGAGATATGCAATAACTCTCAAAGATTTCAACCTTAGCTTTTTTCTTTTTTTAGCTACTTGCGAAACTTAAACTGTATAATAGTATGCTTCTGTTTCAGATTCTATTTTCTCATTAGAAAGACTAATCCAATTATCATCACACACGATATCATAAGGGAAAGTACTGTAGATCCGTAGACTAATTGACCCTCCCTTTCCAGCGAAATCAAAGGCTTCCTCTAATTCATGTGTAGGAACACTGAACGAGTCTGCAACTCTTGTTACTTCACACTCGATAGTCCGTTTTCCACAAGTGATTTTGTAAGTGTATCGTAAACTCTCTCCCAAAGCAAGTTTGTCAGTGGGAGAAAAAGTTATAACATCCCCGTTTTTTCCAGAGGTCGGAGAAACATTAACATATTCCCATGATCCGCTGATTGACCAATCGCCGCTAGATTGAACGAGTATTTCGCTTGAATGGTTGGGATATGCTACTCCAGCGCCAGATGAACTAAGAGTAATCCAATCATTTGTGTCACCACCAGAGTTATTCCCATTATCATTAGGGGTCTCATTACTATTATTGGGTTCTTCGTTTGATATTGGACCGCGTTCTGGTGTGCAAGCAACACCCATAATAAGTATGACACTAAAAAGACAAGCTATCTTTAAATTAAATGAGCGCATATGAAATGTGTGTTATCTTCGTATGGATATGATTACTCTCCAAATAAAAAAATTAATGTATGCAAAATTAACATTTCAAATGTTAAAAGCAAACTGGAAGAAGGGATACTGTGTTATTGCAATTATTAAGGAATTTGAATGGGGTGTAGCTCAGCTGGACAGAGCAACGGATTTCTAATTCGCCGGTCATGGGTTCGAATCCCTTCATCGACTCATAACGATGTGTAGGTTGCCAGTTCGAGCCCGGTACGTCCTGCTTAATGACTTGCAGAAGTCACAACAAGCATCCCCGCCTAAGACGGGAATGATTTTTTTTGTATTTTTGTAAAATCAGACTATAACCAATACATTCAGGACAATGCGCTCATTGTTACGGATATCTGCCTATATGGCGCTGGCCATCCTATTCCTTGGGTGTAATAGCCACGAGGAGCAGGTCGTCCGACTCCGTATTGACCAAATTGCATCTCAGCGTTATGTCCTGGATGATGCGGTCCCCGTTGTGGAGTATGAGGGAAATGGAATAGTGAGGTATGTCACCCGGCGCGGTGAATCGGGAGAAATAGATTTGAATAGACATACAATCCAAAAGGACACGGGAGCCCCGTATCGCCAGTATGGAATGCCATACCAGCTTATCAACAGTATCGCTCTTGTCTCTTCCAGTGACAAGGGAATCCGGGTCGGGGAACGCTCCCTGGTAATACCTGACAAAGGGAATCACTATTCGGCATATAAGAGCATACCGATTATTCCGGAGGGTGATATCCTCAGCGTTACCAGCGATGGGATTTTCCTGTTCGGGAAGGACAGTGTCGGCAGGCGGCTATATCCTGACCCGGCGAAGGGAAACAGCATAGATGTTGTCCGTTTCGTTGACCTGTGTTACGATAATAGGAATAAAACCTATTACGCCGCAGGCCCACCTGGAGTGGTGAAGATAAAGATTGACAATGAGGGGAAGGTGTCCATCGAAGAGGATCCGTTCTTTCGTAAGGACGGTATTTATGTAACGCACGTCAGGGTAGATACTGTCGGAGCTATTGCCACCTTAGTCGCCTATGCAGATGACGGAAAGGTTTACAGGAAAAAGACTGGCTCGAAATGGAGGGAGGATGAAGGGAATGTAGTTCATGACGGTATAACTGTATCTTTTTTTGAACAGGAAGCGTTGCGTGAGTGGCGTCTTGGGTTTGATAGGCCGACCGAAGTTTGGGAAAAGCCCGCAGGTGAGAATGGAGTGTGGAGGCTGCAGGCTCTGATTGACGATGAGGAGTCAGCCGGAAGACAGGCATTGAACGGACGTATTCATTGCTATGCAGCGGATGCGAAGGAATACGGCTATGTTATAGCGAGAGGACAGTATATTTACACGATTCCTAGGCAGACTCATCTCTCTCTGTCCCAGCCAGTGCTTTCTATCTGTCAGGACGGCGATGCGCTCTATTTCAAGGCGGGCACCGACGGTGAGGTGTCCCGCTTGTATCGCACCAAAATTTCTAAAAATGGATGGACAATCGGCGCCCCCGATTATCTCCGGACAATTCCCAGATATGGAGAACTTATCGGAGTGGTGGATAAGGAGGTTATCGTGCGGAGCGGGGATGAGGTGCTGCGCGGCCCCTTGAAGGTGTCGCGATGGAACAGGAAGGAGACGAAGCATTATGAGCGCCTGGTTCAAGTGCAGATGGATGATAAGGGGGAAACACTCTGTCTGACACAGAATGCCCTTATTGCATACGGCGACACACTAGATTACAAGAAGGCATTCCGCGATGATTCCGCGAATCCCGCAGAGTATTATCCTCAGACCTTCGTTTCTATCATTGGAGGGGAGAACCCCGAGGTGGCTATATCGACCATTCATAGGGGAATAGTGATTCTGAAGAGGCAGGATGAAAGTATTTGGGAAACGGTACGCGTTGAAGGCAATCATCTCCTGGAACGGTGGGAAGGAAACCCCGACCCCGCGGTGTTGATGGAATTGGCTCCCGGTCTTGCCGATGGCAGCGACCGGAAGAAAATTTTCCTGTATACGCAGAGGGGAAGAATCTGTGAAATGTCCTATCGCGATGGCAAGTGGCTGTTGGAGGTGAGAAATGACCGTCCACAGCATATCGATGTGTTGGCGTCAAGTGGCGATAACGAGCTGTTCGGTATTGATTATTTCTCCAGCGGATGTTTTGACGCGACTATGAGCGAGAGGAAGATTCAGTATACCAATCTAAAGATTAACGATTTATGTTACGTTCCCCAAGGAGGTTTCGTATTCGCCTGCAAGGAAGGAATATACGCAACATGGTTAAATAATGGGAGCCAGCCCACTCCCGTTCTTTACCAAAGATATCCACGGTTGGTCAAGTGGCTGCCCATCGGCCTGATACTGCTTCTCGCGCTGCCCGTTCTTCTGATTGCCGTTCTTATCCTCGGCAGGGGCCATTTGAAAAAGGGAAGACAAGGAGGAACAGGACCCGATACTGGAAGTGAGGCGCTGGATGGAAGAGACGTAGTGGCATCCTCCGTTAGCCCGGAGGTGAATCCTTCTGAGACTGAGGCTTTCAAAAAAGCGTGGACAGCCTTTTCGGATAAGATTGACCCGTCATACGTAAGGTTCACGGCGGGCCTTGGCCGTCTGGTCTACGGATTGATAGGGGATGATTGGGCCTGGGGTTGTGCAATTTGTCATCAGCTCGAGGGTGAGAGTGTCCTGATCAACAAGTATTTTGAATTCCTCTCGGCCATCCAGGATTGCTATCGGGAGAAAAAGTATGATGAGAACAGGATGGGGCCGCTGTTCCTGTCACTGCTCAATACCGTCAACCAGACGCCAACGGCCAAGGAAGAGTTCGATGCTCTCAGAATCAGCAACAACAGTAAGCAAAGACAGGTCAGGACGTTTTTCATCCTTCCTATCAAGATAGACAAGCCGGATTATGATGAAGTGTGGTTTGACGGCTATGTCCACCTGTCAACCCATTACGGGGAGATCAGTTCCTACAGGAACGGAAGTGGAACCTTTTTCAAGTTCGACAAGCAGCTGGACGAACCCAACCCTCTTGTGAAAAGCAGAAGGGCGGAAACGCTAGGTATAGGACTGATTCTCCTGATTCCCATGTGGGCTGACTCTCAGTTCCAGATTGGAGATTCTGGTGGAGGTGATGGTCGGGTATTGCTTAATGTCAGTTATCCTGAACCGATTTCTTAGAATTATATAACTTAGGATAACGGTTATATAATTTTTTCAGAGATAATTATTATCGACCTTGCTGTCGGAAACAGAAAGTCTGTTTTCGGCAGTTTTTTATTGACTCTAATCCGAAGGACCATGAAAGAACAGAAACACATGAATGACGAAGCGTTCGTTCCAGATGACGGTATGCTTAATATAGAGGAGTCATGGCCGGGCCTCTTTGGCCAGCGCCTGAAGAACAAAAACTGGAGCGACCCTCTCTGGGTCCAGCCCGATGATGACGAGAATCTGGCTTATTGAACTATTCAATGGCGACAGTATGAAGATTATACATTAACACTTAAAGGAGATTAGTCATGAAAGCATCAGTTTATTTAATGATAACGGGATTGCTCGTGTTCATTTGCATCGTGGCCAGAATCGTAACGAAGCCTTATAATGAGAAAAAGGAACTCATCGGTAGTTGCGCTCAGATTCTGTTCGGCGGCTATTTCCTTGCCATCTATTTCGCGATTTTCTTCCCCTGGCTGAATACGTTTGAGTATCATCAGGACGGGTCTTTTGAACAGACCAGATGGTGCTTCCGTAAGGGGGGAAAAATCATGGACAGCACGCGTGCCGTTCCCAAGCTGCTCCGCAATCAGTCCGACCGCACCTTGGAGCTGATATGGATTGGTTATGGTGCCCAGACTAACCGTAGGGATAAGCTGGCTCCTGGAGACGAGGTTTACTTTGACCTTGAGGTGACGGCAATCCGGACGGGAAGCACCTTCCCGAAGACGCTGAGCAGTGGCAGCAGTCCTGCTTACCTTATCCTTGTTGTAGAGGAGGGTTCGGTTCCTGCCGACTCCATTGTCTGCTGGCAGGCAACGGAAAGAAAATGGACGGAGGCGTGGGAGATTCCGGTGGATAACGGCTACTAATATCTTCTGCGCACACGTAGAACAAACCGTAACACACACAAAGTCATGAGACAACAGTTCAAAATATCACTCCTGGCAGCAGGCATCGTCATCGGGACGGTAGCCGCCGTGCTTCTGATTTGCAAGTTGTACGATAACAGGGATAAGGGCCGTGCGCTTGTGAACCGTATGGAGGCGTCCGTCCCGTCCCTTCGCGGGGAGATTCTTGATGCCGATGGGGCAGTCCTTGCTACGAACCGTACCGCTTATGATGCGCACCTGGATTGTACGGTATGCGAGGACTCGGCCGAGTGGGATGGGAAGGCGGGGGCACTGGCCGCCTCCTTGGCGGAGTTCCGGCCGGAACGCGACTCGTCTGAGTGGTTCTGGCTCCTTCAGGAGGGCCGCCGGAAGGGGAGTAAGTACCTTCTTATTGCAAAGGGTCTTACAGATGAGCAGCTTTCCGTGCTGCGCACCTTCCCTCTTTTCGACAGCCCCCTGCACCAGGGAGGTGGCATTATCTCCAGGTATACGGTCCGAGTCTATCCCTACGGACGCCTGGGCTGCCGGGCCATCGGGCTTTTTAAAGAGGACTACGGAGCCTTTGGCGGAATAGAGTCGAGCTGCGATTCCTTCTTGAGCGGAAAAGATGGGCGGAAGGTCATCCTGACCGGAAGCTGTGAGGGTAGGGATATCCGGAAAGAGAAGATGCTTAGGCCGATGCGGGAGGGCATGACAATCCATTCAACCCTCTCGCTGGAAGGGCTCCGGGCTGCAGACTCGCTCCTGAAGGAGACCCTGACGGCGGACGGGGGGATAGATGAGGGATGCCTTATCCTGATGGACCCTCACGGAGCGGTCCGCGTGATGTGCAGCGTAAGCAGGGACAAGTATACTGGAGAACTGACGGAACTGGAGAATCTTGCCGTCCGAGCGGACCTTCAGACACGGAGCGTGGTCTCGCTTCTGAAGCTCGGGGCAGGGCGCGCCGATGAAATCGTGACGGATTGTTTCGGGAAGGTTATGTCTCCGGTGGCCGTGCTGGCTCTTTACAGCAGCCTCGATGGCGGGCGGGACTGGAATGTCCCTCACCTTGCAAGGGCGGCCGGAAAGCGGGGAAGGAGTCCCCGTCCGGTCAGCTGTTATCAGAGCGCGCTGATGATGCCCCATTCTTCTTCCGCGCTTCGGGATCTCAAAAGACTCACTGTCGGGAAGGATCCCGGCTCGATGATTATCCGGATGGATGGGGAAAAGGAGCCTGGACGGTGGGCTGATGTCTACCTCGGCGAGATTCCATGGAAGGGTTCCGTATGCCGTGTCATCTGCGCCTATTACAGAGCAGACGAAGATTCCCGCCTCGCGGACACTGACGCCGCCAGATATACCGCAGAAAGACTATCCGGGATACTGGACCGATAAGGCGGAATGATAATAACAAGACTATTTTAGATGCGAGGGATGAACGGGGCGGGAGATATGTTTAATGAATAACGAACGGAGGATAAAGCCATGAAGTACAATTATTCCAACGCCATGTATACGGCGGTTAACAAAGCTTATCAGATGGCTCACGCCCATAGTACCAACGAGATCACTACGGAGATGCTGCTCTATGCCGTGATAACGGATGAATCCGTTGCCCGGATGCTGGGGGAGTGTCAGCCGCAGCCTCGCCTGGCGGCGAGTTTCCTCAAGGCTCATATCGATTGCATCCATTACGAGCATGAGATGATCCGTGACGGTTTCTTCTATACGCACGATTTGGAGGATATCCTCCAGCAGGCGCTCTCCCTGTCCCGTATGTCCAACTCCGAGGTAATCACGATGGAGCAGTTCATCATGGGTATCTTCTGCGTGCCGGAGGGCTCCTACGCCCGGAAGTGGTTGATTGACCACCTGCAGACCCCCCTGGATATCGAGGTGACCAGGCTCGGACTGTTGTTCCGCGAGGTAGTCCCCGGGCAGACTGACGAGGCTGAGCAGGAGCTGTCTCCTGAACCTGCGGTGCAGGTGATAAGTGAGACGGGAATCCCTTACTGCCACGCTGTTTCCCGGATGGGTGGCCAGGATTGGCGCCTTATCGGCCGTGAGAAGGAGATGGACTCCATCATGGGTGTCCTCTGCCGCATGCAGCGTCCTAACCCCATCCTTGTGGGTGAACACGGTGTCGGTAAGTCGGCCATCATCAGCGGCCTGGGCATGCACCTCCGCAGTGGGCTGTGTCCCGCCCGCCTCCGCGGCAAGCGCATCGTGCAGCTCAACATTTCCGAGGTGCTGGCTGGTTCCGCCTTCAGAGGTGATCTGGAGTCGCGTCTGACCTCCGCGATGCAGGGCATCGTAGACGATGGAAACACAATCCTTTTCATAGACAAGATACATGAGCTGATCGGAGCGGGCAGACTTATGGAATCGACCGTAGATGCCACCTCACTCATCTTCCCTTACCTTGAGAACCGTCGAGTACAACTCATCGGAGCGACTACTTTCTCCGAGTATCGTAAAGCGGTCAATAAGTGCCCGACCCTGGAAATGCTCTTCCAGCGTGTAGATATTGATGAGCCTTCGGTGAAAGAAGCTGGGGAAATCATACAGGGTCTCGCTCCTTCCCTGGAGCGTTTCCACAGGGTGCACTACACCGAGGCGTCACTGACGCTCTCGGCCTCGCTTGCGACCCGCTTTTCACTGTTCGGTCGCCTGCCGGGCTCTGCCTTCTGTTTATTGGACGAGGCGGGTGTGCAAGCGGGGAAGAATAGAGGCTCTGGGAGGACGGTTACACCCGCCCACGTCAAGTCCGTGTTCACCCGTCTGTCCGGTATAGATATAACGGGGAATGATTTGGATGATATCCGTCAACTTGGCTCGCGTCTCAAAGAAAGAGTTTTCGGTCAAGATGAGGCTATCGACCTGGTGTGTGACGCCATCTGTGCGTCGAAGGTTGGTCTGAGTTCTTGTGAGAAGCCCATTGCATCATTACTTTTTGTTGGTACGACAGGTGTTGGTAAGACCTTCCTGGCAAGGGAACTGGCACGTCTGCTGGGGCTGCCTCTTCATCGTCTCGACATGTCCGAGTACGCTAGTGAAATGAGTGTGAGTCGCCTTATCGGCGCCTCGGCTGGTTACATCGGCTACGAGGACGGTGGCGTGCTGACCAACCTCATCCGGGAGACCCCTCACTGCGTGCTGCTGCTGGATGAGATTGAGAAGGCCCATGAGAAGATTTACAACCTTCTGCTGCAGGTGATGGATGCCGGTTCCCTTACCGACGGGCTGGGTGTGAAGACGGACTTCCGTAATGTGATTCTGATCATGACCAGCAACGCAGGTGCCCGCGAGGCCGCCCGTGTCACCGTAGGTTTTACGCCGGGTGTCATAGGTGCACGATCGATGGAAGCGGGAATCCGCGAGACCTTCCCTCCTGAGTTCATCAACCGTCTGACCGCCCAAGTGGTCTTCAACAGCGTAGATGAGCAGATGGCTGCCCGTATCATGGAGGAACGCATCAGTGATCTGGAACGCGCTCTTGCATCGAAGCGCATCCAACTTGTGTTTACTCCTGAGGCCCGCAAGGCTATCCTTCAGGCGGGCTATAGTCCGCTCTACGGAGCTCGAGAATTGGAACGTGTCATCAATCAGGAGGTCCGTCCGCTTATCGTCAGAGAGATCCTCTACGGAGACCTGGAGAAAGATAGGCTGGTGACTATTCACTTTGAGGAGGGTCAATTCTCCTGTGCATCCACTGCTGAGAACCAGCTCTTCTCCGCCTTGGAAAAAGGGGGCAGCATGATTAAGCGCTTTTTTTCAAAATAGTAATATGTGAGACCAATTAACTGTAACCATTATGAAATACATTTTTACATTTATCATCCTGGCCCTGGCATTCTTTGGCCTTGGCCTGAATGCGAAAGCACAGTCGGGAACCAACAGGGGCCCGCAGAACTGGCAGCTGCTCGGTAAGGTGGACGCCGTGTATGGAATGAAGATCTACCGGGTCGGCGAAGATAGCTACTCCTTCGAGTCCAAGAAGGCGTTCCTCTATTCAGCTTTTGATGGAGAGCGCATGGTGTATAAGATTTTCATCCCAATCGATGAGGTGTCTTATACCGTGACCAAGAACTCCTCCTATACGGGAGCGCAGGTCCGTTGGACCTCCAGTGGCAGAACTATCATTTCCACCCCCTCCTATAAGGAGATGTTCACCCATAAGGCGGGTCCATACTACCTGAACGTTGAAAACGTAAGGAACTGACAGTATGGAAATGCGGGGCCTTCCGTCACTGGCACTGGTCCGGAAGACGAAAGGCCCTTGACACCTGAGGCTTATTTTATTATTTTTGCAGAGGGCTGACCTCAATAACCAATTAATCGATGAATACCATGAATAGAATACTTTGTATGATGCTGGCAATCGTATTCCCGGCCAGCGTTTGGGCCCAGGCCAGCTACACGGAAGTGTATAGGCTCCCCAGCACGGAGAGCCATTACATCTCACCGACCCGTTACAATTACAGCAAAGTTGCTGGCAGCCTGACCGAAGGCTGCAAGACAGACTTCGAAAAGATTGAGGCTATCTACGACTGGATGACTAGGACCATAGCCTACGACACATCCTATTCAATCCACACGGCCGATGAGTGCTATGTTGAAAAGAAAGGCGTCTGTCAGGCTTACTGCGAGCTCTTCTACAGGATCGCTGAGGCTGCTGGTGTCCGGGTTGACATCATCAGCGGCATCTCGCGTGACATCTACGGTAATGTCCAGAGAGGTGGCCACTCCTGGCTCTTCGCCTATACCCGGGAGAACTACGGAATCCTTCTTGACCCCACGTGGGATGCAGGGACGGTCAGTAACCGGGTTTTCACGCGCGAAGATTACCACCGAGCCTGGTTCGGCGTGGACCCCAAGTGGATGATTCTGACCCATTTCCCAGAGAATAAGTCTGATCAGCTCCTTCCCAATCCGATGAGTGAGGATGAGTTCTGCTCCATGAAGTACCCTATCCGTAAAGGCCACTATGTGTATGGGTTTGACATTAAGAAGATTTATTCAGCCGCCAGGGCCGGGACGCTTTCCATACCGGAGGTCTACTCGGGAGGCGAAGGGGATTTCACCATCATCGATGCCCCTCTTCAGGAGGAACTCCGTGTGGGGAACAAGTATATGTTCCGTGTCAGGATGCTGACAGATGATAAGGAACTCATTCTCTCGTTTGGTGGGAATTGGTACACAGTGGCAAGTGGGAAATGGAAGGACGAGGGGAACGGTGTCTATTCCATCACATGCGTGCCGGACTTAAAGGGTACGGCGAGACTGAACCTGCGCAAAAGAGGTTCGAACGAGGCGGCAGATACAGTCGTTCTCTATAATGTGCCTTCTCCCTCAGATGAGGAAATCCAGCGTTTGGCAGAAGTGAAACAGGCCCTTGCGGCAGAAAGAAATCAGCATGCAGGACAGTAGGGCCGCCGCATGTTTAATTTGACGACACCATGAACAATTGAATTCATTGATTGAATACTGTAACGATATGCTTTACAAGAAATTCATTCTCGTATCCCAACCTGACAATCCCAACGTGGGTACTTTCGTCTACGGACTTGTTAACCAGCATGAGGACCTCCTAGTGACCTTCAGTGAAATCGTTCATGGCGGGGGATGGTGGCACAAGGACGATATCAAGAAAGAAATGACCCTTTATGGTCGTTCCGTTGATTTCGGAGATCCGGACCTTAACTACCTTAACCGCATCCCGAAAGAGCTACTTGGCTATACCTTCTTGTATGCTCCCGACTGGGGAGAGGATGAGAACACACTCTCGCTGAAAGATGTCGAGTGGTTCTGATTTCACAGCGTGGTCAGTGATGATGCCATGGTCGTGACGAGATCCATTAAGAAGATCATTACCGAGGATATGTAGACCTTATTCTCCACGGATGCGGACATATCGAAGAAGTGGAACCCTAGCTTAGGGCTCCACTTCTTTCATTTATGGATGGGGACCGTCAGAGCCCCTTGGGCCCTTTCCTGGGCTTGTCGCTGGTCAAGTTCATCATGGGGAGGCTGTAGTGCAAAGATATCAAAAATCCGTCACTTCCCGTTGTCCGGAATGCGGATAATTATTGCTAAATTTGTATGAACGCAAACCCTGCCCACACACATGACACTCCGCGAGCTAGACTCCCTTTACGAATCCCTCACCCCCGAGCGGGGAACAGGGATGATACAGGCCATCAAGGCCGCC
>Ga0256407_10013249_pt1 | contig 11050 bp, 4 predicted proteins | sample RumenRJG_04DNA_FD_193489 | JGI IMG/M metagenome (GOLD analysis project Ga0256407, IMG submission 193489) | Bovine rumen microbial communities from Lethbridge, Alberta, Canada - RJG_04 | ecosystem: Host-associated > Mammals > Digestive system > Stomach > Rumen | place: Canada: Alberta | collected... | reverse complement strand
CCATCTCTTCCTTGATAGCAGCAAAGAAATCCTTGTTGTACTTCTCTACTACCTTTGTGAACTCCTTGTACTGCTTTTCAGTCATCTTAGGCTTGTCCTTAGTGTTGTCTTGTTGATAGGCTTCATACACCTGTGCATCCTGAAGGTTCTCCTTGAAGTTCTCATGCTCACTCATTAACTTTTCAGCAATAGTTTCACGATAAGTTTCAAAATCCTTTACAACAGGGCTTAACTTAGCAATCATCTTTACATACTTGGTCTTTCCATCGCTTGTCATCTTGCCAAACTTGCTGTCTTTGACTAATTGCCAAATGCTGATTAAATCTCCTTTTTTCATAATGTTCTTATTTTACTTTTGATTAATAAAGTTCAATAAGCAATATCCTTATTATAGTTTCTGCTTTAAATCTTTAATAAAAAAGGGGAAGCTATACGCTTGTCGGCAGCTTTCACCTTGCCTATCCCCTTCCTTAAAAATCTATGACCTCGTGAATCACGAGCCCATCTGATTACTCAGGCAAAATCTCTGCCTCAATAGCCTCAATAGCATCCCAAACAAGTTCACTGTCAGCACGCTTCATCTGAGAGAGGTCATAGGACATTTCATCACTATTTGGGCTTGGATAGCCATTGAAGTACCCGAAGCTGTCACCAAAATTGCCATCAACATTTCTGTAGCACTCACCACTGATGCTAATCAATTTTCCGTCTTTGGCATTCTTTTGATAGTTACCACTTACGATGATATTCACATCTTTAAACTCATAATTTGAGTTCAGTGTAGAACTCTTTACAACAAATTCACTCATAACTTTTTAAATATTTAAAGGTTAATATGTTCCGCTAATTTCTACATTTGATAATGTTGCACTGCCATAGATGCCTGTTGAGTTGTCATGGAACTCAACAATCAATGTCACCAATGCTTTTACACTTGAACCATGCCTTGACTTATAGTCCGCCACATAGGATGCAGCATCTATTCCAGCCACAAAATTTCCTGTCGTATTATTCATCAATGTAGTTTGGTCAAAACTCATCGTAGCACCATCAGCAAGTGTTATAGAGCCAAATGACTGTCCCATAAATGGGTTTACATTGGAGGTTATTATATGATGCCCATTCTTCTTCTCGCTATCTGGATATTGCCCCGATGTGTCTATGTCATTATCAAGCACATATAGGTAGGCAGTAAGATTGTTTTCGCTGAATCCATTGTGACCCGTAATTACATAGTTAAAGGCAAGCTGAACAGAATTACCACCTTGACCATAGGTGCAAGTGACATTAGACAAAGCACCAGAAAGCCATGCTTGAACAACATAGATTGTTGCCATATCAGCAGGGCAAGCCGCAACACCATATTCCCACCCAACATCTTCGTTTGCACCTTTCTGTTGGATAGCATAGGCATTTTGGCATAAAAAAGGATATATTTGAATCTCTACACCCACATTAAAATTATCCATGATACTGCTCGGTACACTAACAGTTCTATTGTACTTTTCAGCATCCGTATTGCCAGTTCCCAATGCCGTAGGATTAACTACTGCTATCTTTGAACGATTTGTGTAAGATGTGTTCTGTATTCCAGCAACTACAAGTACACCACAATACATACTTGCTTGAGAGTTCCAAATACCAGCTGTTACATCAGTAAGCAATAATCTATAATCATTACCATGATATACAGTAAATTGAACATTCAAATCATTGCCCTGATTTTTAACATATGAAGCTGGATAATAAACTCCTACAGGATTGACTGCTGCATGGTCATAGTAGTTGAAGTCAATAAGTCTATAAGGTGCTGCCATTCCTCCTGTTGGTGGATTGTAAGTCCAATCAGTTCCCCAATTAGTTACCAATGCAGAGCCAGTTGTCCTTTTCTCTATGGTAAACCCACATTTGCCATCAGCAGCCTTCCACCAAGTAGCGGTACTCAGCCATTGCTTAGTAGATGTGTTAAGCTGTTGCACCCCATTTATCACGGTGGAATCAATTACATTAGGCAGAATAACAGGTTTATACTTAGCCCATTTGTTAATCATTTGATTGCTGCCACAAAGCACTCCCACATCACCAGAGCCTTTCCTTGTGACTTTGGCTACATCCCATGTATTCACTGGGTAGTAGATTAATGTATTATCGCTATTTCTGCTCATATCTTATTTGTTTAGCTTACCGTTATATCTCGTTTATATGAAGTTCCAAGACTGCCTGGCATAATCAAGCAGAACTGCACCTTTTCCTCTTCCGAAGGATTAGCACTTGCAATTACCCAAGGATTCTGATTCACCAACTGAGTGTGTGTCCTTGTAGTGGTGGCATTTCTTGTAGCCGTGAAGCTGACTGTGAATGTCTTAGTGCCAAGTATCTTCCATCCTTGATAATAGCCATCCTCTGTGCCTGTTGTGTCCATATCTGTCTGTGAAAGGATATAGAATGTAGCATTGCCACTCACTGTCACATTGCTGCTGCTTGAGTTCTTGACTGAATAAGTGAAAGTCACTTGGAAAGCATTTGTGGTTGCCTTGCAGGTCTGTGCTGTGAATGAACCATTCAACTTGCTTGCATAAGAAGCGGAAATCAACTTGAATGGCGTTACTGGCAATGGAGCAGAGCGGAAACCATAATCATTTGCAACTGTAATAATCTGCGAATAAGTGGAAACTGGGGCAACAAATGGATAAACCGTATATTCAACCCCAGTGTTTACACCTGTAACTTGGTCACTTGTAAGTTGTATAGTCCTATTCCATTTCCCGCTCCCCAATGTGCTTGCTGTCATACTCACACCCAAAGCGTTGGTATTCATCTTTACAGCATAGTAATTGGTTGTGCCTTGCCTAACCAGTATTCCACAATAGAGGTTTGTGTCACTTGAAGTAAATAGTCCACCTCCATTCTTATAGAACAAGTCCATGATGTTGATAGCACTTGCCACTTCGTAGAATGAGAATGTAACAGCAGTCTTGACACTTTCGGATATATAATATACATACCTTCCGCTGCTGTCTTGTTCACCACCAATAGCTATCATCGCAAGTGTAGGTGCTTTATGGTTGTAGCCTTGGAAATCAAGCAACCTGTAAGGTGATGCAGTTCCTCCAGAGGGCTTTACATATCCATAGTTAGAAGTATATCCACTCGCCAAAGTAGAAGCCTTTGCATAGGTATTTATCGTCAGCGAGCAGTTCCTATTAGTACCATGCCACCAAGCAGTTCCACTCCTATCAGGAGCATTGGAGGCATAGACAACGGGCTTGTATTTTGCCCATTTGTTCACTTTGGAAGATTTGCATAAACCGCTTAATGTGTTCACGCTTTCCCCCAACACAGCCTTTACATCTGCCAACTGTGCTACTGAACCTGATATTACTCCTGCTGATGTATGTGCCATAATTAACCTATGTCTATGTAATTGTTAGCCGTATTTATCTCTATATTCAGTCCTCTCATCTGTGAAAGGCTGATAATGCCTGCAATCTCTATCAAGGTATCTCTATGGATAGACTTTACAAGGTTGCTAATGTCAGCCACCAAGAACTGATACATCAATCTATCGCCAAGAACCAATGGTGTTTCACAGAGATAAGCATTGAACTTACCCCCTGCACCTTCCATGCTGAATTTCTTGTTTTTGTTTACTTTGAGGTCATAAGCCTTGACTGCTGACTTATCCAGTATGCCTGCAACAGCCCCTGTATCTACCAACATATATGCCTTCTTTCCGTTGATAGTGCCACTTACTATTATCCGTTTTTCACTTTCAGATTTCAGTATCATGCTATCCTCCTTTCTTCTAATTCAGCCACCCTTGCTTTCAAGTAGCTAACTTCTTGTTTCAGCCTATCAATCTCATCACTATGTTTCAGCACCTCTCTTGCTATCGTGATTGCAGAACACAATGCCAATGCACCATAGTTGATAGAATACCATCCATCATTGTCTTGGCTGAGGAATGAATCTGCTTTGCCAAGCCAATCCTGTGCAATAGAACCACCGTGTATCTTCTTCTCCATATCATCATCCCTGCCATCATTCCATTCAAATAAGACTGACCTTGCAGAAGCAATGTCCTTTACATTGAACTTGGTGTTGGAAATGATGTTTTTCTTCCTTCCGTCTGAAGATGCAGTAACTTCACCGCTACAAGTGATTGAATTGCCAAATGTAGAAGCAACTGAACCAACGCCCAATATAATCTGCTTGGTAGTGGTTGATGATGTAGGGTTGATAATCAATGCACTTGAATTGGAACTGATTGCTACTTGCTGTGTACTTGAAGCGGTAAATATAATCTGTGTGGTATTACCAGTAGAATTTGCAGCCTGAGCACCAGTTAAGTACAAGTGACCGCTTGAAATGCCAACAGTGCCTACTACACCAAGTTTGTAGGCTGGTGATGTAGTTCCTATACCCACGTTACCTTGTGATAACCAAGTATTAGTGCCATTAGAGCCTATAAGCCAAGTGGAAGTGGTTCTATCATATACGCCTCTATTGGTAGATGTTAGCAACTCAATAGAACCGTTGGAATTGGTTGCCCTAAAGTATGTTTCGGATGTGCCACTTTTTGTGGATATGAGATTGCCTGTCAGTGTCCCTCCACTCAAAGGCAAAGCATAACTACTGTAATTGTTGGAATGCAGTATAGGGTATGTGTTGTATGTAAGACTGTTATTGCCTACAATCAAACTGTATTTCCCCACAGCATCAGACCAAGTTTCACTTGAACCAACTGGGTTAAGAATGATATTCTGTGCAGTGTTGTGGTATATGATACTGGCTATACTCGTTCCTGATGTGTTTTTCCATTGATAACCCCAAGCCATTGAAGTATCTGTGTCAAACTTCATAGCAAGAGTTCCTGTTAAAGTGCCACCTGTCAAAGGCAGATAATCAGAAGCATAAGCGACCTTTACTGTTGATGCTGTAGTTGATAAGGCACTAAGTTCTGTAAAGGTTACACCAGTGTCAAATGATGCTACAACAACAGAAGCAGAATTACTTGTATTGTTATATATTTCAACACTTTTTTCTATGCCAGATGCCGTAGAAATACACCACGAGAACCATGATGTTGATTCGCTTATCTGAACCCAATTATTTCTTGTTGTACCACCTTCGCCATAGCCATTGCCTATCAAAATCAGTGATGCACCAGACAAAGTTGAACGCACATTGATTATACCGCCATTGACATTGTTGAATGTTATCCTTACGGCAGATTTTCCAGCTAAACCATAGGTTTTTCTGTTGATGTAAGCACCGCCATTTATGGTAAGATACCCACTCAGTGCATTGTCTACTTCTGTCTTGGTGTAGGCATTAGTTATTCCATAGCCACTGAGGGTAGTGGGATTAGTGCCAGCAGTAACCCTTCCATAAGTATCAACAGTCACACTTTTGTATGTGCCAGCAGTTGCAATACCTGACTTCTGATTGAGTACACCATCAGAGATAGCAAGTGTAGTTCCCACCTTGATACCACCAACAGCAGATGCAGTGGCAATAGGTATTCTCGCAGCCGCAAATGTTCCGCTTGTAATCTTATTGGCATTAAGGTTAGGAATGTGAGCAGAACCAATAACCTCATTTGTCGCATCCAACGCAGCCCACATACTATCCTCATCGAAATCTCCACCACCACCGCTTGAATTAGCACCAAGAGCTGAAACGAATGAATCTGAATAGATGCCATGAGAGAAGTGGAAACCTGTACTTGTAAGTTCAATATAATGGCTTGTGTCACCGAAGTATATCTTCTTGGTAGTAGTCAAGGTTATCCCACCTGCTACACTAAGGGTAGATGATAATGTAGTAGCTCCAGTAACTCCTAATGTACCGCCAACAGAAACATTGCCTGTTGTAGTTACCGAGCCAGCACTTAAAGCATTGCCCTTGATTGTGATAGATGTGTCACGCTTCAATGTAGTAGTAGCAGAAGATGTCACACCTACGACATACAAGGTATTGGTTGTGTCAGCAGTAGTAACTACATTATTAGCTGCCCCACTTGTAAAATACCCTTGTAGGGTAGTAACATTTGATGCAGTGGCATAATAGCTTGCCGCCTGACCATTCAACTTAGCTGAATCACCTACACTTAGGGTTGACTGTGCCACCCATGAAGGAGCACCGCTGCCACTTGATTTAAGCACATAACCATCAGTTCCTACAGATGTAGGAGCATAGAAGCTACCAAGACTTGTACCACCACTTGCACCATTGGTAGTGCCATTCAAGGTCAGCTTGTAGGTGGTGTCAGTCCAAGGTACATTGACATACATCTTCTCACTTGATAGCTTGACTGCGTAGTTCCTTGTAGTAGATGTGCCGCTATTGGATTCTGAATAGCCTATCTGAACACCACCCCTTGTGCCACTTGCTGCAAGAGGTAATGTGTAGCTATATGTATTGGCTATGGTTATCTGATTAGTTCCCCTTGTTAGGCTGATGTTAGAACCAGCTACAAAGTCTAATGAAGCAGTGGCACTATTAGGCGTATAAGTAGTTACCGTAGTTCCATCTGCCTTTAATGTCAAAGCGTTGATTGTTTGGTGAGAAGTTAGGAATGTACTGCCCTTTGTGAATGTAATAGTATTCCCACTCTTTGTAACAGATGTCACCGCATTGCCACTGCCTGATGTTGATATTGCATTTACATATCCACTTAATGATGATGATTTCAGATAACCATAGAGAGACGATGTGTCGGGAATATGATTGGCATCTATCTTCTCATTAGCATAAGTACCCGTGTTGCTCTGTAAAGCAGCCCACATCAGTTCCTCTGAGAAGTCACTTGAACCGCCACCCTCATCGTTAGCACCCAAGGCACTCACAGCACCCGTAGAGTAGATACCCTTGTCAAACTTCAACATCTGATTGGTGGAATCCCATGACAAGGTAGCGTCACCAATCTTTAATGCTCCTGTTGACGGAATAGCCACAAGTCCTGTTGCATCAAGGGTTAAGCCTGTTGTATGTGCATTTCCATAACACAAGAATAAATTATAGCCTTGTATAAATGTGCTATATCTTGATTCTGATGTGCCGTAGCCAATATGCAGATTATTACCTCCTGAAATATGTAATCCCAAACGGCTTACACCATTGGAGTCTTTGAAATATATCCCTTTATTATTACCAAGAAACAAGTCACCGCCTAATGTCAGTGATGAACCTATAGTCGCTGAACTTGTTACTGACAAAGTGCTTCCAAGGGTGGTTGCACCAGTAGCTTGCAATGTGCCAAGTACACGAAACTCAGCTGAACCATTATTGTTTCTAAATCCTCCAAGGTAGGTGTATGATGTGCTATTTGCAGGGTGAGTGACAAACGAAATGTGTCCCACACCAGATGTGTTAGTACCTCCTACAAGACATAAGTTATAATTGCTATTCCAACCACTACCCATAACCAAGTCTTGACCAAGACCAGTTTGGGCATTTGATAGGTCACAAGCAAGTACCTTTACACCATACTTACCCGAATTTGCGGTATAACCTCCTCCTGCTGAGATATAGCCTGTTTTAACATCTCCAGCACCTTGATTTATAAGAATATATTTTCCATCGGCTACTGTTAGGTTGCCGCTTAATGAGGTATTCCCTCCAATAGTTACATTTCCACTAAAATCACCAATCGTTGCAGAAACATTAGCCCAACGATTATTTGAATTACCAAGATTGTTTACATTACTACTTGGATATAAACCACTAGGGAAGAAAGCATTTTGGTATGCATCATAAGAGTAAATTGAGCCAAATTTTGCCATGTTAGAAGGAGTTGCCCATCCAACACCACCATACGCAGAAATATAACCAATACTTGAGGAATAATAATTAGCGTTGGTATCACCTTGTGAGAAAATAAATCTAAATTGTCTATATTGATTATTAGTAGAATCTGTTGGTCCGTTAGAACCGATAGTTATGTAATGGTTAGAAATATTTATACCAGACCACCCACTAATCGGCACATCAGTAAATACATTAGTCCATGTATCTACATTATTTAGTATATCAGATGTTTTTCTCACTTGCATAGTCCACCTACAGTTTGCTGCTCCATTTGTGGACATATAACAAGCAAACTTATTTATATTAGAATACACTTTGTTACCATTAGAATAAGTATCAACAGTTATTCTAAGTTTATCATTTGCGCTTCCACTTCCTGCGGTGTTGTGCTTACCAAGGTGGAAAAAGCTACCAAGAGGTGCAGCAAAAAAGGCTGCTTTTTGATAATCAGTTGCACCATAATCTACCCATGTTGTTCCTCCATCTGTTGAGTATTCTATTGTAGTACATTCAGCTGGTATAAATGCAAATCTATTTGCACCAAGATTCGATATAAGAGCAGCATCAAGAGGCGTATTACCTCCACTAATATCTTTACCACCCCAAGACAAATATGCTTCGGGGAATGATGATATTTGAGTAGGAGTACCGCCACTAAGATAGATAGGCATTGAAGAAGAGCCTACGGTGGATGTTCCAAGTTTAGCTGCCGAACCCGTGATAGACATTCCCCAACTTTTCCCTGTTGCCAAGTCTGAAGTATCTACAACACGATAAGTACCCTCGTTCTGATAGAAGTAGCCATCCAACTGTGCTGAAATCTTACCACTCTTATAAGCAAAAGTCATATCACCGCCATCAGATGTTGCCCAATGTAAAGCATTTGTATAGCCGTTTGCAGCGGTAAGTGTACCCCATGTAGCTATTGTATTATTCCAAGTAGAGAAGCCACTTACAATGCTTATTGTTCCAGTGCTTGTGATAGTGCCACCTGTAAGACCACTGCCCGTTGCTATTGATGTTACACCGCTTGACTTTACAAATCCTTGCTGATTCACCCAAGTCTGTGTAGCATAGTCACTCAGCGAACTTATTGTTGCATACTTGGCATCTGCTTGCGTTTTGGTATATGCGTCTAAGATTCCATAACCACTTAGTGTTGTTGGCTTATTGCTCGTGATTTTGCTCCAAGACAGATTTGGAATGTGGTGTACGTCTATTACCTCATCCTTATACTCGTCATTGTAGGTAGTTAATGAACCCCACACTGCGTTAAGACTTGCATCACCACCGCCACCACCTTGACTGTTTGCTCCCAACGCTGATACATAGGAATCACTATACAACCCTGCACCTACTACATGAATACCGCTATTTGTTGAATCGTATTCAAGATATACACTGCTTGACAAGTATAATCTTGTGGTAGATGTGTAGCCGTTTACATGGAGCTTATAAGATGGGTCTGTTGTTCCTATGCCAACATTACCATTATTTCTAATAGAAATGTTACCATTATATGTTTTTAATGTTATTCCATAATAATCCGATATAGTTGTACTATATGCACCTGTGTTATGCCACCTTCCATCAATTCCATACCAAGGATGTGTGTTTGTTCCATCAGACCATGTATCAGTCCAACTTTCCGCAATAGCTAAATATTTATTAGTTATTGTACCATCTACTGACAGTGTATTAGGAATACGAACATTGCCATTTGACGCAAGTACCAAACCTGTGGCATGGTTAATGCCATATCTTAAAGTAATGTTGTTGCCATCAATGTATGTATTATAGCCTGCGCCTGCTGTTCCGTAGCCTAACGCTAAATTATTATTTGTATCAAAATAGAGAGTGTTACGCCCAGCGCCACTTGCATCTTTGAAGAATATGGCTTTATTATTATTCAAAACCACTCCTTCTGTTACATTTAAACTGCTCTCTATAGTTAAAGGATAATAAAGCGTTTCAGCAGCATACTTACTTAGGAAAGGAGTCCTTGACGAATCTGGTCTATCAAGGTTCATTTCTATTTGTGTCAACGATGTGTAACCATAAGAGTTAGTTGTATCACCAACAATAGTGAACTCAAATTCTTGAATGGCATATAAATCATTTCTTACCCTATACAAAAACGAAGCATTATTCCCACCAGAATAGTTGTCTATATTCAAATCATGCCAACCTATTCCGTGAGGCTGATGGTTACAATAGCACCTTGCAGATACCGATGTAGGCTTGCATACATGATAGAATGACAAAAACATATAACCATAGGGGTAGTTTGGGAATGTTGAGCCACTATACCCGTCAAACCTTATATGTATTTTGGCTGTTTTGCCATTTGTTATATTTAACTGTGATTCATAGTTGCCATCGAACAAATTATGAAGCGTTGATTGAGGGATTTCTGTAGTTGTTGAGCCATCTATGATTTCTCCTGTTACCGTGAACCTCTTCTCCGCAGCATAGAAAGCATTGTCTATTTTTGATATGTATAGTTTTTTAAGCGGTGTAAATGGGTTCGTAGTTTGCAATACATCTCCAGAGAATATAAATTTAGCAGTAGATGCCGTAGGAACACCATTATTCAAGTAAATTGGTGCAGTTGAACTACCGACAGTTGATGTCCCTAACTTAGTAGCCGTAGTGGCACTTGTAGCAAAAGGAACAGTGATGTTTGTAGTGTTTCCGTTTTTAGTCCATGTAAGGCTATTCCCACTAACTCCCAATGCGGTGACATATTTGCTGTCAGAATCAGTTTTAGAATAGACATTTGAAGCAAGAGCATACGAAGAAAGATTGTCTTGTACTAAAGTCCAAGAAGTCCAATTAGCACCACCATAGAATCTTTCATATATTTGAAGGTCTGAATAGTACTGTAATCTTTGTCTTCTATAATTACCATACCCATTCGGGTTTGATACCCATAAGCGGAATGCTTTATTTAAGCCAGCAGGTTTGTTGCTTATGTACTGACTTCTTGAATCGTACACACAATAATAGCTGCCTGCATCAGTTATTGTATTAAGGTCTATTGTAGTAGTAGATGGATTTAATTCTGTTCCTCCACTTAATGCATAATACTTTCCACTTAAATCAGGTATATCATCTACTAATAAGTCACCGCCTTGTGTCACTCTGCCATAGGTATCTACCGTCACTTTGGTATATACATCAGCAGTGAGATTAGGTATTGTGGCTTGGTTGAGTATGCCATTACTGATAGCCAATG
>Ga0256407_10013248_pt1 | contig 11050 bp, 7 predicted proteins | sample RumenRJG_04DNA_FD_193489 | JGI IMG/M metagenome (GOLD analysis project Ga0256407, IMG submission 193489) | Bovine rumen microbial communities from Lethbridge, Alberta, Canada - RJG_04 | ecosystem: Host-associated > Mammals > Digestive system > Stomach > Rumen | place: Canada: Alberta | collected... | reverse complement strand
TCTTGAAGAGGATATCGAGAAAAACGGACCTTACTACGGAGTCGTCTGCAATGCAGGTATTACCGCTGATGCAGCCTTTCCGATGATGAGTTCAGAGGACTGGGACAGTGTCATTGATACCAACCTTACAGGATTCTTCAACGTGGTTCATCCATGTATCATGCCTATGATTGCAGCTCACAAGGGAGGCAGAGTCATCGCCATCTCCTCAGTATCAGGAATTATCGGCAATCGCGGACAGGTAAACTACAGTGCCTCAAAGGCAGGTCTCATTGGAGCAGTAAAGGCTCTGGCGGTTGAGGTAGGCAAGCGAGGCATCACCGTAAATGCCATTGCTCCAGGACTTATTGAGACTGATATGGCTCAGCTTGATGAGACTGTAAAAAAAGAAATTTTAAAGCTTATTCCTCTAAAGCGTATGGGACAGGTTCAGGAAGTTGCCTCCCTGGCCTCATATCTGATGTCTGATAATGCCGCCTACATTACAAGACAGGTTATAAGCATTGATGGAGGTATGCAGTAGTGGAACGTCGTGTTGCTATTGTCGGTCAGGGAATGGTTACCGCCTTTGGCGAAAGCTGGGATGACAATAAGAAAAGAATTCTTGAGTGTAAAAATGCCGTCGTCACCATGCAGGACTGGGACAAATACGATGGCCTTATAACTCATCTGGCAGCGCCATGCCCGGATTTTAAACTTCCGGAGCATTACACCCGCAAGAAAATCCGCTCCATGAGCCGTGTCTCAATGATGGCTACTCGTGCCTCTGAGTATGCGCTTATAGACAGCGGACTATTAGACGATCCGCTATTAAAAAGCGGAGATATGGGTGTCGCCTATGGTTCCTCCTTTGGAAGCACTCTGGCCGTTAAGGATTTTGCATCAATGCTCACCGACAATACCACAGGTGATCTGAACGCCAACTCCTACGTAAAAATGATGCCTCAGACTACAGCTGTAAATATCTCTCTGTTCTTTGGCATTACCGGCAGAATTATTCCGACCTCGACTGCCTGCACCTCTGGCTCAATGGCCATAGGCTATGCCTACGAGGCAATTAAAAACGGCTATCAGACCGCAATGGTAGCAGGTGGTGCCGAAGAACTTTCAGTCTGTGATGCGGCTGTATTTGATACCATGTTTGCCACCTCCTCAAAGAACGATACTCCAAAGCTGACTCCAGCTCCTTTTGATAAGGACAGAGACGGACTGGTTATCGGTGAAGGTGCCGGTACACTGGTACTCGAAGAATATGAGCACGCTAAAGCCCGTGGAGCAAAGATCTACGGAGAGATTATCGGTTTTGCCACCAATTCAGATGCAACACACATTACATCCCCTAATCAGGAAACAATCGAAATCTGTGTTCGCAAGGCTGTCGAGAATGCAGGTCTAAAGCCAGAGGACATCGGCTATATTTCAGCACATGGTACAGGTACCGACAAGGGAGATGTGGCTGAGTCAAACGCTACCTTCAACATCTTCGGAGCTAAAACTCCTGTCTCAACCTTAAAGAGCTACTTTGGTCATACCCTAGGAGCCTGTGGCGCAGTTGAGACCATGTTCGCCATGAACATGATGAATGAAGGCTGGTTCAATCCAAATCTAAACCTAAAAGAAGTCGACCCTCGATGCGGTAATCTTAACTATATCGTTAATGAACCTCTGAAGCATCAGTGTGAACTGCTGGTGGCAAACAACTTTGCCTTTGGCGGAATCAATACTTCACTGGTTCTGAAGAGAGTTAAATAACACACCAAAGGACATAGCGGTCTGATTTTCTCTTAAGACCTTCCTTAACCTCGACCGCTATGTCTCTTAACAATTTCTTGCTATAGAAATTTCTTAGATTTCCAAATCAATAAATAGAAATCCATATCATTGATACTTCCAAATCTATATCATTGATCCTCTAAAATCTGTATAAATGAAAATTTTGAATTTATATAAATGAAAATCTAGAATTTATACAAATAGAATTCTAAAATCTATATAAATGGTAATCTAAAATCTGTATAAATAGAAATCTAAAATCTATATAAATGGTAATCTAAAATCTGTATAAATAGAAATCTAAAATCTGTATAAATAAAAAACTAAAATCCATATAAATAAAAATGTAGAATTTATATAAATAGAAATCTATAATATGTATAAATACAGTAAAAATACATGCTATATTTACAACAAAGTTTTCTTAAAACAATCTGAAATAAACCAATGAAAATAAACTATCGACCAAGAGTTATAGACTCAGTAATACAAAGTAATCTTCAAGCCTTTGGAGCAGTCTGTATAGAGGGACCAAAATGGTGTGGCAAAACATCATCCGGAGAAAACAGTAGCAATAGTCAATATATGCTAGGTGATTCAACCAGAAATTTTCAGAATCGCTCACTTGCTCAACTAGATCCTGCAATGATTTTAACAGGAGACACGCCTCGTCTAATTGATGAATGGCAGGAAGTTCCAGGGATTTGGGATGCTGTTCGTCATGAGGTCGATATAAGACAGCAACAAGGGCAATTTATTCTAACCGGCTCCTCCACTCCTAAAAGAAAAGGAATAATGCATAGTGGAGCAGGAAGAATTGTTCCATTACGAATGAGAACCATGTCTTTATGGGAATCAGGTGATTCAGATGGAAAAGTATCACTTGAATCATTATTTACAGGTACATTTACCCCTCAGTTAACAAGCAACGTTGATTTAAAGATGCTTGCAAAATATATAGTTAGAGGAGGATGGCCTCAAGCTTTAACAGTACCAGAGGAAAAATATTATCTATTACCCCGAGGGTATATTAATGCAATTATCGATGATGGCTCAAATCGCATTGATGAAATAAAACGCGACAGTACAAGAATGATAAAACTTTTAAAATCACTTGCAAGAAATGAATCTACTACTGTTTCCAATAAGACACTAATTAGAGATATTAAAGATACTGATGGTATAGAAATAAGTGATTCAACAATAGCGGAATACCTTGATGTTTTAAAAAGACTGTATATTATCGAAGATCAGCCTGCATTTAGTCCAAATGTGCGCTCTTCAGTAAGAGTTAAACAGAACAGCAAAAGACATCTTACCGATCCTTCAATATCATGTTCATTAATGGGATTAAATGAAGAAGGACTCATAAATGATCTTGAAACAATGGGCTTTTTGTTCGAAGCTCTTTGCGAGCGAGATTTATGGATATATGCAAACTCTTTTGACGGTAAGTTATTTCATTATCAGGATTATAGACAGGATGAAATAGATGCTATTGTTGAATTGCCAAATGGCGAATGGGGCGCATTTGAAATAAAACTTGGAGCAAATCAGATTGATTCTGCAGCCAAGAATCTGTTAAAAATCAGCGAAAGTATAGCCAAGGAAGGAAGAGGAAAAGAACCAAAATTCCTATGTATTCTATGTGGATTATCAAATGCAGCCTATAGAAGAGAGGATGGAGTATACGTTGTTCCTATAACGTCTTTAAAACCATAATTGAGATTTCAGAGATTTCTGTCTAACAAACAAAAGAGAGCGGCTACGGTAAAAACAAAGAGAAATCAAATAATAGGTGTTATGCCTAGAAACTTAATTGATCAATTTCTAGGTCCATAATAATCAGGTCATTTTAATAAGAGTCTTCATTCAAATTAAGATCTATCATATTTTTTAATTCAAACTTACCTATAATTGGAATTCCAGAGTATCTTCCCTGTCTGTAGCCATCAAAAACAGATTCATGTTTTCTTGGTTTATAATCCAGCAAAGGAACAAGTTTAGATGATTGATCTCGCTCTTTATTAACAAACCAAATCTGATCTCTGCGGAATAAAGAATAATCATCTGAATCACGTGAATGCTGTTTAGATACATTACATAGCAGTGATTCACAATGGCTTGTAAATATTAATTGAGATCTGTTATTACATGAGTTCTTGTTGTAAAACTGCCTAACTATAAATTCAACTATAGATGGATGAAGACTTCGCTCTAACTCATCAATAATAAGAGTGACAGGATTTGAATACGAATTAAAAATAATTCCAGAAAGTAAAAGCAGAGCTCTTGTTCCCATGGATTCATCATCAAAGCTTAAATTGGCTTTAGTATCTCCATATTTATGTGTAAAAACAGGAACTAAAACATTGTTATCATTTTTTTTAACTTCAAAATCTGCAATAGATATATCAGCAGATTCCAGATAACTTAAAAGCTCTTTTTTATATTCTGGATTTTCACTGTATCTTAAAATTAAATTGCTATTTGGAACTTCATGTTCATTTAGAATTATAAGGCTACTCTTAAACCAAGAGTAAAGAGGTCTAAGCTGTTCATTATTTAATGCTACCGCATTCGTTAACAGCAAAACATCTTTTCTAGTAGTCTGTTCATATATTTTCTTTTGTCCAGAAAACTTCTGACCAAATTTATATTCATACCTATCTGTTTTCTCGTCATAAGACCTCTCGAACAATGTTCTAGGGTATGAAGTAACATATGCATCAAGCTTTTCAGAAATAATGCGTTTTTTATAAAAAGAAAATTGATAGTCATAAATTACGTCGTCAACTAAAACAACCACACCAAAAGATGTTGGTTCTTTTGAAGCTGTATCAGACAACATAAAAGGACAAGTTGCAAATAAACCTTGCTTTTTAGCATAAGGAGAAGCAATAACAATATTGCGCATTAACTGAATTGCTTTAACAATATTGGACTTTCCACTAGCATTTGCTCCAAATATTGCCGATGTTTTTAAAATTGGGGGAATAATACTTTTACCAGAAACAAAAGATTTCTGATCAAGATTGGTTTTATCCTTTGCATCGGCTGTCAGCTCTAAGCTCTGCTCAGAATAAATACTTCTAAAATTGGTTACTCTAAACCTAATAAGCATAGCAGTCCTCTTTCAACATTCTTTTTTATAATTTTATGCATAAAAACTGCAAAATCAACCTTTTCTCAATCATATTTATCTTATTTTTTATGATTAGGATTTTTATTAGACAAATTCCCTAGAAAAATAAAACTGAAGAATGAGGGACAAGAAAATTAATGCTTTTCCACTTGTCACAGAATAATTAGGTTAAACAACGGGATATTAGTTACAGATAAAAAAAAAGCTGAACCTTTGAAGATCCAGCTTTCAAAACGTAAATCGATTTCCTACAAAACTTTACTGTTTCTCATCATGAATACGTGACAGCATCTTGTAAGGTACATCAACAACGCCATCCTGAGAAACCTTCAGTTTAAGTTTAGAAGTTAAAGCCTGACGTGAAACATCCTTGTCAGTTGCAATTACAAGAGCTGCTTCTGCAAGACGGGTGTAGTCATTCAAAATAGTACCTTCCATCTTATCTTCAGAGATTGCATCAACTGCCTCTGGGATAGCATCAATTCCGAATACAGGAATGTAATTTACAAATTTGTTGCCTACCTGGTAATCAATCAGACTGATATTATTCTTACCAACGTTAAAGCCATTGTCATTCAGAACCTCAATAACACCTAAGGCCATTGCATCGTTATTGCAGATTACAAGTTCAACCTCGTGAATTGGATGTCTATCTAAAGCTGCACTGAACTGCTGTACAGCCTTCTTCTTATCAAAATCGGCATAGAACTCATCAATAAGATTGATCTTAACCTTACGGGCATCAAGTTCACTAATTACATTTGAAGAACGAAGAATAGTATCTTTATGTTCTTTCTGTCCCTTAATCAGGATTGTATTGATTACGCCATCCTTATTCTTATCAAAGGTAGGATGCTCCTTTAAAACTCGTGAAATAAGATCTGCCTGCATTTTTCCTGAGGCAGCAGCATCAGAACCAACATACCATGCCTTATCGTAACTCTTGATTACATAATCATCTGGCTGCCGGTTTACGAAAACCACTCTGGCATTATGCTTCTTAGCTGCAGCAACCACATCAGAGGCATCATTTACATTTACAAGATTAACAATCTTAGGATCAGAATTATCATGACTTAAAATGGCCTCTTTCTGCTTAGCGGCATCATTTTTAGCATCATTGATATTCAGAATAATATTATTGTGTTTTGCAGACTCTTTAAGAGCAATATCAACATTACTGATAAAAGCATCATCCAGATCGTAGAAATAGGTATTAACAAAATTGTCTGCATTTGCAGCACCAACGGTTAATGATGAAGCTAAAATCAATGAGTTAAGAGCTTTTAGTCCAAAAGATTTCATATTCTTTCCTTATAGAACAAAACGACCACTTGTAAGGATAGTACCGAATTTTAAAATTTCCACATAATCCGAGAAATATGATCATCTCATTATCTTTTTTTGTTAAATTTCAACTCCTCATATACATTTTTTCCTATTCCACTTATCTTGACTAGTACAAATGTATATTTCAAGGTCTTAAAAAATGCAATAAATGTATATTTGAAGGTCTTAAAAAATGTAATAATTTTCTATTTTTAGGTCTTAAAAAATGTAATAATTTTTCTATTTTTAGGTCTTAAAAAATGTAATAAATGTATATTTTAAGGTCTTAAAAAATGTAATAAATGTATATTTTAAGGTCTTAAAAAATGTATAATACTATAAAATTATATGGTTATATCTAAGGTATAACATATGCGTATTTAGCTTCAAATAATTTTAATAATATCTCCTGAGGTGCCGGCAGATGCAACGATTCGCAATGCAAAAACTTGTTGAATGGAAAAATAAAAAAAATAAAAAGCCTTTAGTCATAATGGGGGCACGTCAGGTAGGAAAAACTTGGCTAATGAAGGAATTTGGCAAACAATATTACGACAAAGTTGCATATATATCGTTCTACAATAATGCTCGCATGAGGAGAGTTTTTGAGCAGGACTATGACATTAAAAGAATAATTTCTGCCATAAATATTGAGGTAGGATTCACTGTTTCCGCAGACAATACACTCATTATTTTTGATGAAATACAAAACGCACCAAAAGCCTTTGAATCTCTAAAATATTTTAATGAAGATGCTCCTGAATATAATATCATTGTTGCAGGATCTCTTCTTGGTGTTGCTGTACACGAAGGTGTTTCTTATCCGGTAGGAAAGGTAACAACACTTAATCTCTATCCTCTTAACTTTAGAGAGTTTTTATATGCAGTTGGAGAAAATGTATTAGCGGATGCTCTAAAAACCAAAGATTACAAACTTATAGACAGTTTTTCAGAAAAATACATATATCACCTGAAAAACTACATGTATGTTGGAGGAATGCCAGAAGCTGTTAACTGCTTTCTAAATAATAGTGACTACTACGCTGCAAGAGATGTTCAAAAAGAAATTATCCTTCAGTATAGGGGAGATTTTGGAAAACATATTTCTTCCATTGAGCTACCTCGTATAAATATGGTATGGGATTCCGTTCCTATGCAGCTTGCAAAAGAAAACAAAAAATTCTTCTTCGGTCAGATAAAAAAAGGGGCAAGAAGCTCTGAATTTGAGAAAGCAATACAATGGTTAATAGATAGTGGCCTGATTTACAGAGTTCATAAAGTCAATATTCCTCATGTTCCTCTTTCAGCATACAAAGAACTATCATTTTTTAAATTGTTTTTTTTAGATATTGGTTTATTGGGGGCCATGAGTGAACTGGATCTGCATTCTATTATTGAAGGAAGTAGACTTTTTATTGAATTCAAAGGAGCTTTTACAGAACAATACGTTCTTCAGCAGATCGTAAGTGATACGGAGTATTCACCTTATTATTATGGAACAGAATCGGCAACATTCGAGCAGGATTTTCTTATTCAGAAAGGGATGAATGCCGTTCCAATTGAAGTAAAAGCAGAAACTAACATTCACTCTCAAAGTCTTAAAGCTTTTTACAATAAATTTCATCCAGAACAGTCTATAAGATTATCTCTTTTAAACTACCAAGAGCAGGATTGGATGGTCAATATTCCGCTATATGCAGTGTGTAACTTGTAGAAAAGATACAATTAAGAACAAAAAAACTTTTTTATTAAAAAAATCGTAGGTTTAAAACCAAAATATCCGCTAGACACAACTTGTTATTCAATAACTTAGATTACTAAAAAAACAAATAGTTAAGCTTATTTATAAAGAACATTTGACGATTTTGCAGAAAGTTACTTAAAAATATTTGACGATTTTGCAGTAAAGCTCCTAAAAACATTTGACGATTTTGCGAACAATCACCTAAAAACATTTGACGAATTTGCAGTTATATTTCAAAATTAAGTTGTAGAAAGAACAAGATCAAAGGTAATAGCTCATGTACAAACGTAAGATATACAACAAAATACTAACATGGAAAAAAGAATCAAATGGACGTACAGCGCTATTGATTGAAGGTCCAAGACGAGTAGGAAAATCTACGGTAGTCAAAGAATTTGCAAAAAATGAGTACGAAAGCTTTATCTTGGTAGATTTCTTTAGAGCATCTAACGAAACAAAAGCTCTTTTTGATGATTTATCTGATTTGGATTACATTTTCTTACAGTTACAGTTAACTTATCACGTAAGTTTAACAACAAGAAAGTCTGCAATTATTTTTGACGAAGTTCAGCTTTGTCCAAAAGCAAGACAGGCAATAAAGGCATTTGTTGAAGATGGAAAATATGATTACATCGAAACAGGCTCACTAATCTCAATTCACAAGAATGTTAAAGATATTCTAATTCCAAGTGAAGAGAGAAAAATCCAAATGTTTCCTATGGATTTTGAAGAATTCAGGTGGGCGCTTGATGACGAAGTTACAGTTCCAATGTTAAAAAAACTTTATGAGGAAGGAAAACCTTTAGGTCCTGCAGCTCATAGAAAAGTCATGAGGGACTATAGATTATATATGCTCGTTGGAGGAATGCCTCAGGCTGTTGAAAGCTATATTCAGACAAATGATTTTAAACAAGTTGATGATGTAAAAAGAGATATTCTTTCCCTATATCATGATGATTTTTTTAAAATTGATCCATCAGGAAAACTATCGACTCTTTTCGAAGCAATTCCAGCACAGCTAAACAGTAATGCTTCGAGATATCAGGTTTCTGGAGTTTTATCAGGAAATCGAGCAGGAAACATTCTTGAGGACATAGCAGAACTGAAAGATTCAGGAACTGTTCTGGTTTCATACCATGCAAATGATCCTAATATTGGATTATCTCAAAACAAAGACCTTACCAGATTCAAATTATTCACTGCAGATACTGGTCTGTTTGTTACATTGTCTTTTAAAGATAAAGATTTTACCGAAAACGATATATATGCAAAATTACTAAATGACAAACTGCAGACTAACCTTGGATATCTCTACGAGAATATCATCGCACAAACACTTGCAAGCAATGGTCATGATCTTTTCTATCATACATTTACCAATGAAGCATCAAAGAGAAATTATGAAATTGATTTCATTACAACATATAATAGAAAAATTTGTCCAATTGAAGTAAAAAGCTCAGGCTATAAAATGCACTCATCAATCGATAAATTTTCAGAAAAATTCTCCTCAAGAATATCCAGAAAGATTCTTGCTTATACAAAAGATGTTCAGAAAGATGGCAATGTGGAATTACTTCCTGTGTATATGATTCAGTTTCTCTGAAATAGTGTTATATTTAGCTAAAAAAATTTTCAACACTGGTAAGCAAAATGATCAAAATTGAATTTATCTGTCACGGTAATATATGTCGTTCACCAATGGCAGAATTTGTTATGAAAAAACTTGTAGATGACATAGGGCTTTCAGATGAATTCAGAATCTGCTCTGCTGCCACCTCTCAGGAGGAAATCGGTAATGGAGTATATCCGCCGGTAAAAAAACTTTTAAACTCGTATCACATCGACTGCTCAGAGAAAACCGCCCACCAGATCACACAAGATGATCTTGAAACAAACGATTACATCATCGCTATGGAAGATTTCAACCTGAGAAATCTTTACTACCTGTTTCCAGACATGGACAAGAGCAAGGTTTACAAACTGCTGGATTTTACAGACACTCCCGGCAACATAGACGATCCATGGTACACAGGAGAGTTCAAGGAGTCTTTTAATCAGATCCTCAAAGGCTGCAAAGCTCTAATCTTAAGTCTTGCTGAGGATAAGCTCATTAAACTCAGCAAAGAGAAAAAAGCTTTGCTGTCAAATATATTGGAAAACAAATAGTTCTACAGAGAAAACAACCACGAAAAACTGATTCTTTTCAAAAAAAGAAAGTTTTGAGTGCAAAAAACAAAAAACTTGCCATATCAATGTATTGATATCGTGGTTGGGTTATAATATCTGCAGTTTGTTTTCCGGAGAGAGAAATGTCTACATCAGTTACAATTGATTATCAAGATAAAACCACCAGTGCCCTGCTGTTAGGATCAGGAGAGCTTGGAAAAGAAGTTGCAATTGAGTTAATTCGTTACGGAATTGAAGTCACAGCCTGTGATAGATACGACAATGCCCCTGCAATGCAGGTAGCACAGAAGAAAGCTATCATCAATATGAAAGATCCTGACGAATTATATGAACTGATTACAAAACTCAAACCAGATTACATCATCCCAGAGATTGAAGCTATTTCCACAGAAACTTTGGTAAAGCTCGAAGCTGAAGGTTTTAATGTTGTACCAAGCGCAAATGCCGCCAACATTACCATGAACAGAGAAGCCATCAGAACATTGGCTGCTGAGGAATTAGGGCTTCCAACCTCCCCATATTTCTTTGCCTCATCCGTAAGTGAAATCAAAGCTCAGATCGGACGAATCGGCTTCCCTTGCATCATGAAGCCAATCATGAGTTCCTCCGGCAAGGGACAGAGTGTACTGAAATCAGAAGGTGATATTGAAAAAGCCTTTGATGAAGCCTGCAAAAACGGTCGTGGAGGGATGGAAAGAGTTATTGTTGAAGGCTTTGTTCAGTTTGACAGCGAGATTACCCTGTTAACTGTAAGTGCCTCAGACGGAATTCATTTCTGCGAAGCCATCGGACATCATCAGGTTCATGGCGATTACCAGGAATCATGGCAGCCGGCACAGCTTTCTGAGGATATTCTGATTGAAGCCAAG
>Ga0256407_10013245_pt1 | contig 11051 bp, 11 predicted proteins | sample RumenRJG_04DNA_FD_193489 | JGI IMG/M metagenome (GOLD analysis project Ga0256407, IMG submission 193489) | Bovine rumen microbial communities from Lethbridge, Alberta, Canada - RJG_04 | ecosystem: Host-associated > Mammals > Digestive system > Stomach > Rumen | place: Canada: Alberta... | reverse complement strand
AGACTCTTCGCAGACAGGGCTATGGCTATCCGGATGACGAATACTTCTTCCTGAAGCTATTTGACATGAGCCGACGGGACTATGTCCGGAACCCTAAATCCCACAAGTTTTGTGATTGAGCCTTATTATACAGGTGCAATCACGAAAAAACAAGCAAAAACCATATGATTTGTGTCAAAGAAAGGGGTGAAAAGGAAGGATGAGACTACTGATTATTAGTCCGGTAACACAAACAGACTTGGAGCGAGACGAGGAAGAACGATATATCCAAAGTCTGATGGGTGATCAGGTTGAAGTAGAATTAAAAAATATTCACTTTGGTTTTCCCAGTGTGGAGTCGGATTTGTCGCATACGGTAAATGCGGCAGAGTTGATCGTTGAACTTCTTCGTCGGGATTTGTCCGGTGTTGATGGGGTCTTTATCAATTGCTTTGATGATCCCGGGGTGACGGCCTGCCGGGAAGCGCTGGAAATACCGGTGTTCGGAGGCTATGTCCCATCGATGCTGACAGCCATGTCTCTGGGGGAGCGGATTGGGGTCATTACGACCGATCCCAGCTGCATTGCGAATGAGGAGCGCAAGGCACGGGCTTATGGATTTGACCGCAGACTGGTCGAGGTTGGATGTGCCAGTATCAATGTGGTAGACCTGCTGAACGATCCCCGGAAGCTGATGCTGACACTGGCAGACGAGTGCGAGCGTCTGCACAAGGATGCCCGGGTAGATGTGATCTGTCTTGGATGTACAGTGATGTCCCGGGTATGGAAGGCGCTGCAGGCGGAACTGAAGCATAGAGGATGCAGCGTATATGTGGTGGAACCGATGATTACTGGTTTGTATTGGCTGAAGAATAGTGTCGAGCTGGGATATAGCAACAGCTTTCATCTCGGGCATACACTGGAGGCCATTCGCTGGAATCAGAAATAAGGCAGAAAAAATATCTATACGAGGAGGGTGAACAGATGTCAAAAAGATGGATAACATGGCTGTTGGCGGGAGTGATGGCTCTGGGGCTAGCCGGATGCGGAAACGGATCTTCCGGCGGTACATCAGATGGAACGGCGGGTGAGACCCAGCAGGCGGTAAAAGAGGAAAAGTCGACCGACTCGATGAATGTGGCGACCTATCTTTATAAGTCAGAACCGCTTTTGAACTGGGATCCTTCGGTTGAGTTTTCCAATGGAATTGTTACTTTTTCAAATGTATATGAGACACTGGTCTTCTATGATGCCAATACCGACAAGGTGGAGCCGCGGCTGGCGACAGAGTATGAATGCTCAGAGGATGGCCTGACCTGGACCTTTAAGATCCGGGAAGGCGTGAAGTTCCATGATGGAACCGATCTCAATGCGGAAGCGGTGAAGTTCTCCATTGACCGCACGATGGAAAAGGGCATGGGTGCATCTTTTATCTGGGATCCGGTACAAGAGGTCAAGGTTATAGATGACTATACCGTAGAATTTGATCTGAAATATCCGGCAGCGCTGGATCTGATTGCAGCGACGGGGTATGCAGCATATATTTACTCCCCGGCTAGTGTGGAAGGATATGGTGATGCCTGGCCAGAGGGCGCGGAGTGTGGAACCGGTCCCTATGTCATTCAGGGCTTTACACCGAGCAAGGAGATCATTCTTTCGCGTTTTGAAGAGTACTGGAGAGACTGGAAGGACAATCAGTTTGACAAGGTCGTAATCAGTAAGGTAGAGGAGACAGCTACCAGACGACAGATCATGGAAAAGGGCGATGGAGATATCACCTATGCGCTTCCGGCTCAGGATATCGAGGAGATGAAGCAGAATCAGCAGCTGGAGATCACGCCTGAAGGAACGATGCAGAATGTGATCCTGTTCCTGAATACAGAGAAGGCTCCGTTGGACAACCTGAAAGTGCGACAGGCGCTGGCCTATGCATATCCCTACGAAGATGTGGTGAATTATGCGGTCGGCGGTTATGCAAAACAGTCGGTGGGCGTGATTCCGAGAACGCTGTGGGGACACGATGACGATCTTCTGCAGTACAGCTACGATCTGGATAAGGCACAGGCTCTTTTGGACGAATCCGGGGTGGATCCTTCCAGTATCAATTTGCTGCTGACCTATACCTCCGGTGATGAAGCCATCAAGAAAGGCTGCGAACTGTTCAAGACAGAGCTGGCGAAGCTGGGGATCAGCCTGGAGCTGAGAGCCATGTCTTGGGAGACGCAGTGGGAGATGGCAAAGGGGGCTGAGTCGGGACGTCAGGATATCTTCGTCATGTATTGGTGGCCGGATACGCCGAGCCCGTATACCTGGCTGAAGAACCTGTATTATTCCGAAGAGACACCTTATTATAATATGAACTATTATTCCAATTCGGATCTGGATGCCATGGTTGATGAGGCAAATGTTATTACGGCGACAGACAGGGATGCGGCAGCTAAGATTTATTCCGATGCGCAGAAGCTGATTCTGGATGATTGTGTTAGTATCTTCGCCTACGATATTGATAATGTGTGGGTGACAAATAAGACGTTTCAGGGGCATGTGGACAATGCAGCTTATCCTGACGTTGTATTCTTCTATGACTGCTATCGCGGCGAATGATTAACCAAAGGGGCGGGAACCGGATCATAGAAGGGTTTCCGCCCCTGTGCGATAAATAAAGGAGGCCGGAAATGCTGAAATTCATAGCGAAACGGCTGCTGTTGGGCCTTGTTGTGATGCTGGGTGTGGTAACGATTACCTTCGCGCTGACACATTTGCTGCCATCTGATCCGGCAGCTAAGTGGGCCGGAGCCAGGGCGACGGCGGAGCAGATTGCTCAGGCAAAGGTGGAACTGGGATTGGATCAGCCCATCACGATACAATACGTAAATTATCTGAAAGGCCTGCTGCATCTGGATTTCGGAAAATCATTGCGTACCCATATGGAGGTAAGGACGGAACTGGCTCACTATCTCCCGGCGACACTGGAACTCGTTTTATGCGCTACGATCCTGGCACTGCTGATCGGTCTGCCGATGGGAATTCTGTCAGCTAAGAACAAAGATAAGTTGGGAGATCATCTCAGCCGGTTTCTGTCCATCGGCGCCGTTTCCCTGCCCACATTCTGGATGGGCATTATCTTTCAGCTGATCTTTTACAGCAAATTGAACCTGCTGCCGATCGGGGGTCAGTTGAGCAATAATATCAAATTGTTCTATGAGATTCCTCATGTGACAGGGTTTCTGCTGCTTGACAGCATCATAACCGGGAACTGGGCTGTCGCTGCAGACGCGGCAAGCCATATGGTGCTTCCCTGTGTGACCATTGCATTGTATCCGATTGGTCTGGTGGCGCGGATGACACGTTCTGCCATGTTGGAAATACTGAATGAGGATTATATTACATCCGAAAGATCCTATGGTATTAAAGAATGGAAGATTCACTGCAAATATGCGCTGAAGAATTCCCTTGGTTCTACTGCGACAGTGGTTGCTCTATCGGTCGGCTATACGCTGGTTAATACTTTCCTGGTGGAAGCGATCTTTGACTGGCCGGGGATTGGAAGTTATATCTCTACCGCAGTTACGACGTTGGATTATCCGGCGGTGATGGGGGTCACGATTTTTTCAGCATGTTCTTATGTTGTCCTGAATATGGTCGCGGATATCATCATTGCGCTTGATCCGAGAATTCGGGTATAGGGGGGACTGAAAATGAATAAAATCAAAGAATGGATGAAGCCCCGGTATCGAGAATTCAAATTGTCATTTTATCTGCTGAATCGGAATCTGCTGACAAGATGCGCGATGATCCTGGTGCTGGCACTGGTCGTATTGGCAATTCTGGCACCGGTAATTGTTCCCTATCCCGGACATATTGAACTGGAAAACGATCCGGCAAACATGCTGCAGGCTCCGAGCATGGCCCATTTGTTCGGTACCGACGAACTGGGAAGAGATATCTTTTCAAGGGTAATCTATGGAACCAGAATCTCTTTGCGGGCTTCCCTGTCGGCTGTGGCACTGGCTGTTGTCTTCGGGATGCTGTTGGGGGCAATCGCGGGCGCGGCAGGCGGCATTGTCGATGAGATCATTATGCGTTTTACGGATATCTTTTTGAGCTTTCCTTCACTGCTTCTGGCTATCGCGCTTGCGTCGTTTCTTTCGCCGTCACTGACCAATGCCATGCTGGCGATCTCGGTCTCCTGGTGGCCCTGGTATACGCGGATTGTGCGGGGACAGGCGGTATCCATCCGGGAGAGGCAGTTCGTGCGGGCGGCCAGGGCGATCGGTACATCAGAGATTATGATCGTATTCAAGCATATCATCCCGAATACCATCGCGCAGGTAATTGTCCAGGCGTCGATGGATATCGGAGGCGTGATCATGACGCTGGCATCTCTGAGCTTTCTGGGGCTGGGGGCGCAGGCGCCTACACCGGAATGGGGGCTGATGATCAATACCGGACGGAATTATTTTCAGACCGCGCCGTGGTGTTCTGTATTTCCGGGACTTGCCATCTTTTTGACGGTACTGGCATTTAATCTTCTGGGAGACGGGTTAAGAGAGGTCCTGGATCCCAAGACCAGGAAGCTGTGAGGTGGGTATATATGGAACGCTATTTAGATATAAATAATCTGGTTGTTGATTTCAAAACCATGGATGGTGATTTTCGGGCGTTGGATATTGACCATCTGGATATCTGCCGGGGAGAGAGCTTTGGTATCGTCGGGGAAAGTGGATCGGGGAAGACGGTTCTGGCGCTGGCGATCCTGGGGCTGCTTCCTCCGACGGCTGTCAAGATCCGGTCTGGTGAGATCCTTCTGGAGGGGGAGGATCTGCTGAAACTGGATAAAAAAGCGATCACGGAGATTCGTGGGAAAAAAGTAGCGATGATCTTTCAGGATCCTATGAGCAGTTTGAATCCGGTGTTTACCATCGGTCAGCAAATGCGGGATGTGATTCGCTGCCACCGGAAGATGAGCAGGAAGGAAGCGGATCAGGAAGCGCTCAAGGCGCTGGAGATGGTTCAGATGCCGGACGCCGGAGCTTGCCTCGATAAGTATCCTCATCAGCTTTCCGGCGGACAGCGTCAGAGGGTTGTGATAGCGCTGGCGCTCTCCTGTCAGGCAAATTTTCTGATCGCCGATGAGCCGACCCGCAACCTGGATGTTACGATCCAGGCTGGTATTCTGAAGCTGATTGATTCTCTGCGGAAAGAACTGGGTATTACGGTGTTGTATATTTCCAACAACTTTTCCCTGGCTTCCGTTGTTTGCAGCCGGATCGCTGTTCTGAGGAGCGGGAAGATCATTGAATGCAATACCAAGGAACAGATCCTGAAGTATCCTACACAGGATTATACCAGATTGCTGCTGAAGGTAGGTGGATGAGATGGAAAAAGAGATTCTCCTGAACGTAGAGCATTTGGTGAAATATTATGGGGTGGCCTCCAAAAAGCTGGGTGATCCTAAGCGGTATGTCAAGGCCGTCGATGATGTGAGTTTTAAGCTGGAGAAGGGCCATACGCTGGGGGTTGTCGGGGAATCAGGCTGCGGAAAGTCTACTCTGGTGAATACGATTCTGTGTCTGGAAAAAGCAACGAGCGGGAAGGTTGAATTTGACGGGAAAGATCTTTTCGCGGTGAAAGATAAAAAGACACTGAATGCCATAAAAAAGGATATACAGATCGTTTTTCAGGATCCGTTCTGGTCATTGAATCCGCGGATGCTGGTAAGGGACATCATCGCTGAACCGCTGCTGGTGCATACCACGCTTCGTGAGGCAGATCTGGATCAGCGGGTGAGAGAATTGATGGAGATGGTGGGACTGGAGTCTAAGGAGATCTATCTGTATCCTCATGAGTTTTCCGGCGGACAACGCCAGAGAATTGCCATCGCCAGAGCGTTGGCGCTTCAGCCTAAGATGGTTGTACTGGATGAACCGACCTCTTCGATTGATATTCTTTCTCAAGAACAGATTCTGAAATTGCTGGATGAATTAAAGGATAGATTCAATCTGACGTTTATATTGATCTCTCATGACCTGAGTGTCGTCTATAAGATGAGCAATACGATCGCGGTGATGTATCTCGGGAAATTGGTTGAATACGGTGATGCAAGAAGGGTATTTCAAGATCCGCAGCATCCGTATACCAAGGCGCTGTTTGGCGCTGTTCTGCGTCCCGGAATCACTTCGCTGGACGAGCTCCAGATTCTGGAGGGGAATGTTCCCAGTGCTATTGCACCGCCCTCAGGGTGCCGTTTCCATACACGGTGTCCGTATGCGACGGCGCAATGTGCTGAGCAGGAACCTGAGATGATAACTCATAAGGAACGGCTGATTGCCTGCCATCTGTATAAGGCGGAGGCATAGTAGATACGAGGAGGTATAAAAATGCGAAAATTAAGCAGAGCAGAGGTAGATGAAATATTATTGGCAGCAACCATCCTGGGAACCGGCGGAGGTGGATCGCTGGACGAAGGCATGAAGCTGATGGATGATTTCTTCGCGCGCGGAAAGGATCTTTATCTGGCGGATTATGATGAACTGACGGATGATGCTATGATCGGAACGCCGTACATGTGCGGGGCGATCTCCCCGATTACGGAGGAGGAGGAAGCCAGATATAAGGGACTTCCGCATCTGGAAGATGACTGCTGCGTGATCGCGGCGAGAAGTATGGAGAAGTTTACCGGGAAAGCATTTGCCGGCTTTAATTCGGCTGAATTTGGCGGATTGAATACGGCAGTGGCGATGTATGTTTCCGGAATGGCCGGGGTACCCATCATGAATTGCGATGCGGCAGGAAGGGCAATCCCGGATCTTCAGATCTCGTCATATAATGTTCATGGCGTAAGTATTGCGCCTCTGGCCGTCGCTAATGAGTTTGGTGATGAAGCCATCTTTACTAATTTGGTCAATGATTATCGGGCGGAGGATATGGTACGCGCGCTGGCTGTGGTGAGCAAAAACATGATCGGTGTGGTAGATCATATCAATACTGCCGGCGTGCTGAAGAATGCGGTGATTCTTGGGGCGATGGACTTTCTTCAGGAGGTTGGACACGCCTGGATGGAAGCGAAGGCAAAGGGAGAAGATCCGATTCAGGCATGCGTAAAGGCAGGCGGCGGACGGATCGCCTACTATGGAACCGTGGAGGGTCAGCCGTATGAAACGGTCAATGGCTACACGGTGGGTCATACGTATATAACGACCGATGAGGGAGATCAGCTTCGCCTCTGGTACCGCAATGAGAATATTGTGATGTGGAAGAATGATACGGTCGATGTCACGGCACCGGATCTGATCTGCATCCTGGATGCAGAAACCGGCATGCCGATCGGCAATCCGATGCTGACAAAGGGCCAGAGGGTAGCGGTTCTGCTGTTCCCCTGCGACCCGATGTGGAAAACGGAGCGGGGACTGGAGCTGCTCTCGCCCAGAGCATTTGGCTTTGAGATGGATCCGGTACATGCATTTTGATCAGGTATCAGGAGTGAGGCAATGAACGAGATTCGAGCGTTTTGCGACCAATGGATTGAAGATCACCGGACAGAGATTCTGGAAAAACTCAGTGGTCTGATTCAGATTCCCAGCGTTCTGGGACCGCCCGAGGCGGACGCCCCCTTTGGACGGGACATTGCCCGGGCACTGGACTTTACTCTTGCATTGTGCAGGGAACTTGGATTTGAGACTACGAATCTGGACGGCCGGATCGGATTTGCGGATTATGGCGAAGGGGAAGAGATGCTGGGGATCCTCTGCCATCTGGATGTTGTGGCGGTCGGTGAGGGCTGGAGTGTGGATCCGTTCGCAGGAGAAATCGTCGGCGATAAGATGATTGCCCGCGGAATTCAGGATGATAAGGGGCCGGTTATTGCGGCAATTTATGGTCTGGCGGCGGTGAAGAGCGCTTCTGTGGCATTTCGACGAAGGGTCAGACTGATCTTCGGATGTGACGAAGAAACGCAGATGCGGTGCCTGCGTCACTATCTGGATGTTGGCGAACGGATTCCGGAGCTCTCTTTCTCGCCGGATGCAGAATATCCGGTGGTGAATGGAGAACTGCATATCTGCAGCGCCGAGTATCAAAAAGAATATGGTTCATCAATCCGGATACAGGCAGGCACGGCTGTGAATGCGGTTCCGGGGAGGGCAGAGGCCTATATCCCGATAAAACCGGATGCGCTGAAGGGAGAGTGGCCGGATGGCTGTCAGGGGAAGCTTGAAGCATGTGGTGAGGGTACGCTTGTTACGATGGTCGGAAAAGCAGCACACGCCAGTGTCCCTGAGTTAGGGAAAAATGCGCTGCAGGCGATGCTGGTCTTCCTTGCGCAGCAGGATCTGCCGGATGCGGATCGGGCAGCTGTTTCAGAACTGGTTTCTGTCTTTGGTATGACTTGTCACGGGGAAGGCGTAGGTCTGGATGTGGAGGATGCTTCCGGCAGGCTGACGTTGAATCTCGGAATCATGAAGTGGAATGAAAAGGGATATACGCTGGATCTTGATATCCGTGCTCCGATCTCCCTGGAGGAGAGTACGATCCGGGAGGCACTGATACGAATGTTGTCATCTTTTTGCCGGGAGATATTCTTCCGATTCAGCCGGGGGTTTTATCTTCCGGATTCTACAGAGTTAGTTGGCTCTCTGAGGAAGATCTTTATAGAGCGATATGGTGAGGAACTGCCTTCAATACAGATCGGAGGAGGCACGTATGCGAGGAATCTTCCCAATGCGGTTTCTTTCGGGCCGCTGATGCCGGGAAAAATTGATGAGTGCCATATGACTGATGAATCCATGACGATAGAAGATTTTGTTTTCAATGTGAAGATGATGGCGGATGCGATTAGGGCCCTTGCGGTTTAACAGGAGGATAGGGAGGGGAAGGTGAACATGGAAAAGACAATCTTTGATGTTCTGGAAACCCGCGCCACCTGCAGGAATTTTTTGCCGGATCTGATCGAAGAGCCGGTGCTGGAACAGATGTATTCTGCGGCAGCATCGGCACCTTCCGGAGGAGGGTTCCAGAATATCAGTATTATTGAAGTCAGTGATGAAGCAGACAAGCAGAGACTGGCGCAGTTTAGCCGGGGGCAGGGATTTATCGCGAAAGCCCCAATCAATCTGGTCTTTTGCGTTGATCATCGGAGAACCTGGAGAATCGCGGAACATGAATATGCCCCGAAGGATCCCGTCGTAGATGTTTTTGATTTTATCTTGGGGGTAGTGGATGCTGCCATTAGTGCACAGACACTATGCCTGGCTGGTGAAACACTGGGAGTAAGAAGCTGCTTTAATGGAAATATATTACAGCAGATTGATGAGATCTGTGAGATGCTGTCGATTCCAAAGTATGTTCTTCCGGTTTTTATGGTGACCATCGGTTATCCGGCCGGAAAAGCTGCACCGTTGTCGGGAAAGTATCCGTGGAATCTGCTGGTGTCGAGGAATCGGTATTGTGATATGGATATGCAGGAATTGTATGCGGCCTATGAAAAGAAGACCGGAACGAATCATATCAAGAGCAGAGGAACCAATCTGATCAAATTATATGAGACAGCAGAAAAACGGTATGGGGCAAAATGGGCGAAGGAATGTATGGACAGAGTACAGGAGAGAGGAGAACTGACGCCGCTTCAATTCTGGCTTGGCTGTTTCTATGCGGAGCGCGCAGGAAGCCTGGATGCCGAGACCATGAAGCAGCTGTTTCACAGACAAGGATTTCAATGGTGAGCTGGGAGGAGTTATGAATATCCATAAGATGGACGCATTTGAATTTGTATTGCCGACGAAGGTTGTGTTCGGAGTCGGGTCGGTGAAGAAAACCGCAGAGGAACTGAAGGTGTTTGGCGGAAAACACCCGCTGATTGTCACAGACCGGGGCATAGAGAAAGCAGGTATTGTTAAGAAGGTAACCGATGTGTTGGATGAGGCAGGGATTCCCTATGATGTGTTTAACGGGGTGGAAGCCAATCCCAAGGATGTGAATGTGGAGGAGGGGGCCAGGGCTGCCCGCGCCTGTGGCAGCGACTGCCTGCTGGCTGTGGGCGGCGGAAGCCCGATTGACTGCGCGAAGGCCATCGGTGTGCTGCTGGCGCATAATGCGGAATTCATCAGCCATACGAGGGCAAGACCGCAGCGACGCTTCCGAATCCGCTTCTGATCACGATCCCCACTACGGCGGGTACTGGGAGTGAGTTGACTTTCTCCTCGGTGATTACAGATTCGAAGAGCCATTATAAGATGACGGTCAAAAGTCCGTATACGGCAGCTAATCTGGCGATCTGTGATCCGGAGCTGACGTTGACGGTGCCGCCATCGGTGACTGCTGCGACCGGGGTGGATGCGCTGACGCATGCGATCGAAGGATATACGGTGGTCAATGCGGAGCCGATCGGGGATGCCGCAGCCCTCTATGCAATTGAATTGATTTATCAGCATTTGCAGGAAGCCTTCGAACATGGAGATCATCTGGAAGCCAGAAGCGCGATGCTGGTCGGCAGTATGCTGGGAGGGATCTCGTTCAGTCACTCGGATGTTGGCGGCGTTCACTGTATCGCAGAGGCCCTGGGCAGTATCTATGATCTGCCGCATGGCACCTGCTGTGCGATCTTCCTCCCGTATCTGATGGAGTACAATATGGACTATTGTCGGGAGAAATATGCGCGGATCGCTGCTGCAATGGGATTCTCGTATGAAACAGCGGAAGAAGGCGCGCGGATCGCTGTGGAAAAGATCAAACAGCTCACAATCGACGTGAAGCTTCCCTCCTTTGCCTCTTTGAGAGTGGATCCGAAGGACTTCCCCAGACTTGCGGAGATGGCGTATCAGAATGGATCGAATGCCAGCAACCCGAGGCCGTTGGAGGTGGAGGATTATATTAAATATAACTTTCCCAACCAGTGAGACTATATAAAAGCCTATAGATTTCACTGGAATGAGTCTCTTAGTGGTTTGATCCTGTACTTCCTGTTTTTTTCTCACTCAATCCACATTCTTAGAGCGACCGGTGTATCTGGCCGCTCTTTTTTGCAGCCATATATGAATCCTTAAACAGCCGTTTCATACCACCACCTATAAGGATGT
>Ga0256407_10013243_pt1 | contig 11052 bp, 6 predicted proteins | sample RumenRJG_04DNA_FD_193489 | JGI IMG/M metagenome (GOLD analysis project Ga0256407, IMG submission 193489) | Bovine rumen microbial communities from Lethbridge, Alberta, Canada - RJG_04 | ecosystem: Host-associated > Mammals > Digestive system > Stomach > Rumen | place: Canada: Alberta | collected... | reverse complement strand
GTAGCCCCCGGGGTCGTTCTCGTTCTTCGTAAACTTGAGCTTGCGCTCAACTGCTTTCACTTTGATTGCCATAAATCTTTCCCTTTCTTTAAATTTTTAGTTAAACATTTGCTTGTAAGTTCTTTTTACCTTTTTCCGATTGGTATTTTTTTACCTTTTCGTCTTCCTTCCGTCGTCAGTTTTTGTGCGCTGGGCAGGGAACAATTTTTTGCCGGCCTACTAGTAAATTTTCCCTCGCCGGGGCCCTTGCTTCCTTCTTCTGGTTGACAATGCAAAGGTACGAAAAATTCATGGTGTATGCAAATAAAACGTCGAAAAACCATACTTTTTGAAGCCTATTTTTCGCCCTAATTTTGCAAGAAATTATAATGCGTAGAAATGAGAGTCAGAAAAGACTCGAATACACAGTTTTGGACTTTTGGACGTGGACGTTTGGACGTTAAGGCGTTTTCGAAAATCAAAAGAAGAAAACAATACTTATATATAATATATATATTATATATAAGTATTAAATATATTAACAATTAATTCTTTACATTTCCTGTTTTTACCCTATTTCCCAACCAAGAAAAAAAATTTTTGCTTAACGTCCAAACGTCCACGTCCAAACGTCCATTTTTACATACTTGCAAAAAACCACGAAAACATTTGGTATATTCCTATTAATTTTATACTTTTGCATGTTGAAGACATGCGAAGCTGCTCACGCAGCATTGTAGGTAAATATACTATTAACCCACGCTTATGACGCCAGAGGAAAAAGCCAGAGTAAAGATAGACCAGATGTTTAATGATGCTGGTTGGATGGTGGTGGATAGAGACTTCTATTCTCCCACCATCACAGCAGCAGCCATCCGTGAAGGTCTTTTAATGGGGAACCGTGAGGCAGATTACTTCCTTTTTGTCAACGGCATGGCTGTGGGTGTTTTGGAAGCCAAGCGTCAAGAAGTGTATGTCGCTTCTGATGTGGTTTGCGAACAGGCAATCCGCTATACACGTTACGTCCCGGAATGCTACAGAGCCTTTGCCCGTCCTCTTCCATTCATATATGTTTCCAATGGTGAAGACACCTTCTTCCGCGATTGCAGGGATGAGGATTCTGACTTGGAGCAAATCAATAGGATTCATACCCCTAAGGAAATCGTCAAGATGCTGGGCATAGAAGACCCTTTTGCAGGCTTGCCCTCTTTGGATTTAAAGAAGAAAGCCCTTCGTGACTGCCAGTATGAGGCGATTACCGAACTGGAGAACAGTTTCCGTTCAGGTCAGAACCGTGCCCTTATCGTTTTGGCAACAGGTGCCGGAAAGACCTATACCGCCTGCATGGCAGCCTATCGTTTCTTGGCTTACACGCCCATGAAACGCATCCTGTTTCTGGTTGACAGGAACAATCTTGGAAAACAGGCTGAGGGCGAGTTTGGCATGTTCCGGCTGACAGAGAATGGCGACCCCTTCAACACCATTTATACAGTTAATCGTTTGAAGTCCAACAAGGTACCTTCAGACAGCAATGTTGTCATTTCCACCATTCAGCGTCTTTTTTCTTTGCTGACAGGCAAGGAAATCACGGACGATGATGATGACGATGAGTGCACGACAACAGGCGAAGTACAGCTTAAAGGCAATCTCCAGCTCCCCCCAGACTTCTTCGACTTGATTATCATCGATGAGTGTCACCGTTCCATCTATGGTGACTGGCGTAAAGTCCTGGAATACTTCAATACAGCCAGACTGATAGGCCTGACAGCCACACCCGTTCCTGAGACAATGGCTTTCTTCAACAACAATCGTGTGGTCAACTACACCTTGGAGCGCTCTATTGTCGATGGTGTCAATGTAGATGCCCGTATCTATCGTATCAAAACGGAAGCCACAGAGAACGGAGGTGCCATTCTGAAAGGCGACAAGCTGAAATGCGTGACCCGATATACAGGCGATGTCGAAACAGTCAAGAACGAGGAAACCAGGAACTATACCAAGGAAGAGTTGAATCGCAGCATCATCAATCCAGCCCAGATCAAGCTGGTGCTTGAGACCTATCGTGATGCTGTTTATACGGAGCTGTTCACAGATCCTCAGCGCGAGCCCAACATGGACTACCTCCCCAAGACGCTTATCTTTGCGCTCAACGAGGTTCATGCCACCAACATCGTCAAGATAGCCAAGGAGGTGTTTGGCAGGTCGGACGACAAGTTCGTGCAGAAGATTACCTACTCCTCAGGCGACAGCAATGAGTTGATACGCCAGTTCCGTAATGACAAGGAATTCCGAATTGCTGTAACCTGTACGCTGGTGGCTACCGGTACTGATATCAAACCGTTGGAGGTCGTGCTTTTCATGCGCGACGTGTCCTCTGAGCCCCTGTATATCCAGATGAAAGGTCGTGGTGTGCGCACCATCGGCGACGACCAGTTGCGCAACGTTACGCCCAACGCCTTCAGCAAGGATTGCTATTTCCTCGTCGATGCCGTAGGTGTCACGGAATCGCATAAGACCGTTCCAGGCGGAGGCACTGGTCCGCAAGGTCCAACGATCACCCTGCGACGACTCCTGGAACTGCTGACGCATGGCAATGTCTCCGACGAAAACCTATTGACGCTTGCTGCCAAGCTGCCACGCATCGACAAGAAATGCAGTGACAGTCAGCGCAAGGAGTTTGAGCGACTGGCACATGCCAGCATGAGGGAGATATCTTCCAATATCTACGAGGCTTTCGAAAAAGACCTTCTACCACCATACGAGGATATCAACGAACCCAACAACGAACGCAAGGGTTTGGTGGCTCCATTGACCAATCATCCTGAGGCCCGTCATTTCCTGCTGATATTGGCTGCAGGCTTCATGGAGACCTTACAACCTGGTGAGGACACACTCATCTCCAAGGGTTTCTCACAGGAAGAGGCTAAGGATGTGACATCAGCTTTCGAGAAATACTGCAAAGACCACCAAGACGAGATAGAGGCACTTCGCATGATTTACAACAACGATGGTGAGCCGTTGACGTATTATATCCTGAAGGATTTGGAAAACAAGCTGAAGATAGCCAACAACAAGTTCCAGTCGTCACGCATCTGGAACTCCTACGCCATCGTGAATCCCAAATCCGTCAAGCGACATACCACCAAAGAGGAAAAAGAGGCACTTACCAACATCATTCAGCTGGTACGTTTTGCCAACCATCAGATAGCCAAGTTGGAGAGCCTCTATCCCTTGGCACAGCAACGCTTCAACCTCTGGTATGGTCAGATGCAGCGTGACATCACGGAAACCCAGATAGCCATTATCCGCCAGATAGTGGACTACATCGCATCCAATGGTGCCTGCACCATTAAGGACATCATCGACGACGACAAGACACGAGCAGCTCAACTAATCAAAGCTTTTGGTGGCAAACAACAGGCTGACGAGGCACTTGTCTCGCTGTCCCGATTCCTACTTTACAGAAAAACAGTATAACCTATTATGGCAACAAATAAAGAAACATCCCTTACCAAGAAAGTCTGGACACTGGCCACGACACTTTCAGGACAGGGCATCGGCTTTACAGACTATATCACCCAGCTGACCTATCTTCTCTTTCTGAAGATGGACGACGAGAATACCGAACTTTTTGGTGAAGAATCATCCATCCCTGAGGGCTATCGTTGGAAAGACCTTATCGAGTTGGATGGCTTTGACCTCATCACGCAATATGAGGCAACGCTGAAAAAACTTTCCGAGGAAGAAAACCTCATTGGCACCATCTTCGTGAAGGCTCAGAACAAGATTGACAAACCTGTATATCTTCGCAAGGTCATCACGCTGATTGACGAAGAACAATGGCTGGTGATGGATGGCGACGTGAAAGGTGCCATCTATGAAAGCATCCTGGAGAAGAATGGTCAAGACAAAAAGAGTGGTGCCGGCCAGTATTTCACGCCTCGTTCCCTCATCTCCGCAATGGTTGATGTAGCCCGTCCGCAGATTGGTGAGACCGTGTGCGACCCAGCTTGTGGTACTGGTGGATTTCTCTTGGCAGCCTACGACTATATGAAAGACCAGTCGCAGGACAAGGACAAGCGCAACTTCCTCCGTGAGCAGGCACTGATAGGTTATGACAATACGGCCCTCGTAGTTACGCTGGCCTCCATGAACCTCTATCTGCATGGCATAGGCACCAATCGCAGTCCTATACTCTGCGAGGACTCGCTGGAGAAACAGCCTGAGAAGCTGGTGGATGTCATCCTTGCCAATCCGCCTTTTGGCACTCGTCCGGCAGGCAGTGTCGATATAGACCGTCCCGACTTCTTCGTAGAGACCAAGAACAACCAGCTGAACTTCCTGCAGCACATCATGGTCATGCTGAAGAATACAGGACGTGCTGCTGTGGTATTGCCCGACAACGTGTTGTTTGAGGGTGGCGCAGGTGAGACCATCCGCAAGGAACTGCTGAAGAACTACAACCTGCATACCATTCTCCGTCTGCCTACAGGCATCTTCTATGCCCAGGGCGTGAAGGCCAACGTCTTGTTCTTCAAGAAGGGTGAGCCTACGAAATACGTGTGGTATTACGACTATCGCACAGGCATCAAGCACACCCTGGCCACCAAACCTATGCTTCGCAACCATCTTGACGACTTTGTGGCCTGCTATCATGCAGAAAATCTTTCTGCTCGTCAGGAAACCTACAGCGAGCAGAATCCCAATGGCCGTTGGCGCAAATATCCCGTTGCCGAACTCTTGAAACGTGACAAGACCAGCCTTGATATCTCGTGGATCAAGGAAACCAACGACGATGATGACATGACACTCACTGAACTGATGCAGACCATCCAGCAGAAGAGCGACAACATCAGCAAGGCTGTATCACAGTTGCAGGAATTATTAAAAGGAATTGAGGAATGAACGAAAATATGGATTTCGAGGAATATATACGCCAAGGCGAGCCAGATAAGAAAGAAAAAGCTTCTATTTGGCAAACAGCCATAGGACTGCAAGCTGTGGATGGCTTGAAGACGTCGGACTATCTGATGCAGACGGCTCGCAAGCATATTGAGGGCGATATAGATATAGACCAGGCACGCGAACTCATCAAGAGCTATTATCTTTCGAAAACTGTGCGTGAGCCTGATGATGACGAAAAACAGGAGGCTGACAAGGTATCTGCCAATATTACCAAAATACTATCGTCGAAGACATTCGACTTCAGCACCAATGGACTTGTGTCTTTGCATCGTCGCATTTTCGAAGGTGTGTTTAAGCATGCAGGTAAGATTCGTGATTATGATATTACCAAGAAAGAATGGGTGTTGGAAGGTGATACGGTGAACTATCTGAACTGGGAAGACCTGCGACGCGCTATAGACTACGATCTGGAGCAGGAACGTCAGTTTAGCTATAAAGGTATTTCACAGGATGCGATGATAACTCATTTATCCAGATTCGTTTCAGGTTTGTGGCAGATACATGCCTTTGGCGAAGGGAATACACGTACAACTGCAGTGTTTACGATTCTTTATCTGCGCCATATAGGATTCAAGGTTAGCAACGACATGTTTGCCCAGCATTCTTGGTATTTCCGTAATGCGCTGGTGCGTGCGAACTATAAGAATGCAGTAAAAGGCATTGATTACTCACCTGTCTATCTGGAGCGCTTCTTCCGAAACCTGCTTCTGGGTGAACAGTGGGACTTGCGTAATCGTTATTTGCATATTAATCCAACCGATGAGTGGAGAACCCAACCGAATCATGCAACCCCGACAAGTAACGAACAAGCACCCCACAAGCACCCCACAAGCTCCCCACAAGTACAGGACAAGTTGCATACTGACGATCCCAATATCTTAAGAATCGTACAAGCTGTAGGTGCACAAGAACTATCAGTAAAGGAAATTATGGATGGGATTGGATTGAAAGATAGAAAAAATGTTTTGAATCTTTATCTCAATCCAGCCATCACTGGTGGCTACATCCGTCTGCTATATCCTGACAAGCCTCGTCATCCACGACAGAAATATCTGCTAACTGATAAGGGATTTGTGCTTTATAAACAACTAAGAGGAGAGTAGTGTATGGATACAAAGAAGTTACGCCAGAAGATACTCGACCTCGCCATACGTGGTAAGCTCGTCCCTCAAGATCCGAACGACGAGCCCGCCTCCGTATTGTTGGAGCGCATCCGTGCAGAGAAGGAACGCCTCATCAAAGAAGGAAAGATTAAGCGAAGCAAGAAAACGGCTACTGATGACGAGATTGAGGCACCGCATGGTTGGGTATGCTGTAGATTTGATGAAATATGCTCCCAGTTCTCTACAGGTCCTTTTGGTTCTATGGTACACAAATCGGATTACGTATCGCAAAACGGTATTCCAATTGTCAATCCTATGAATATCGTAGATGGTAAGATTGTTTCTAATAATCTGATGATGGTTTCTAATGAGAAAGCTCAAGAACTTGATCGTTATAGACTTACAAAAGATGATATTCTGATTGCAAGAAGGGGAGATTTGAGAAAATGTTGTATTGTTACAGAAGATTCTGTAGATTGGATTTGTGGTACGGGTTCTTTTTTCTTACATGTACCCTTTGTTGATCCACGATATATAGAATTTTTCTATCTTTCCGAATACGTTCAAATGATTTTGAAACGTGAATGCGTCGGAGCCACAATGGACAACCTTAATCAGAGCGTATTAGGTTCTATTCCTTTTTTACTACCTCCTCTTTCCGAGCAAAAACGTATAGTAAATGCAGTCGAACGTTGGTTTGCTGTGATTAATACATTAGAAAGCAATGAGGGTGATTTGCTGAAGGCGATAGACCAGGCCAAATCCAAAATTCTCGACCTCGCCATTCATGGCAAACTCGTTCCTCAAGACCCCAATGACGAGCCAGCCATTGAACTCTTAAAGCGCATCAATCCCAAGTTTAAGGCTGGCGCTGAGGAACAACATACGAATTTGCCTCAAGGATGGTGTAGGGTTTATGTTGGAGACTTGGCAAATTATACTAACGGAAAGGCTTTCAAGCCATCGGATTGGGAACAAAAAGGAACTCCAATAATTCGAATACAAAATCTAAATGATGTAACATGTAAGTTTAATTATACTTCCATAATTCACGAGGACAAGTATAGAATTTCTAATGGGGATTTGCTTTTTGCTTGGGCGGCCTCATTGGGTGTATATATATGGAGTGGGGATAATGCTTGGCTAAACCAACATATTTTTAAGGTCGAGCCATATGCATTTATAGAAAAAGTGTATTGTTATTACTTGTTCCAGTATCTTATTGCTGAATTTTATAATAGAAGTCATGGATCAGGAATGGTTCACATAACAAAGAATGAGTTTGAAAATACTCTTGCTTATTTACCTCCCTTTAAAGAGCAACTCCGCATAGTCACAAAGATTGAAGAATTCTTTGCAGTCCTTGATAGCATTAAAGAATCCTTAGAATAATAAAGTTATGAACAGGCTTGTACTCATAGGAAACGGATTTGACTTGGCGCATGGCCTCAAGACCAGTTATAAAAATTTCGTATTATGGTATTGGGATCAGTGGGGACATCGCTTGTTGAATTCACTTGAAAGGACTGATGCTGACGGATTATGCTCGTTTAAGATAAAAGATAATATTGAAGTACAAAATTGGGCTTCTGTGTTTCAGGGATGGTATTATAAAAGGGATAATCCTTTTATTCCATGGGAAACAAACGAAGTCATAAATAAGGCAATGAAGGACAGGGATTTGTGCGATTTTGAAATAACGAGTCCATTATTTCTGAGAATCTGCAAGAAATTATTTTGTGGCTGGGTGGATATAGAAAATGAATAATATTCATTATTAACGTTTCGGAATTTACCAATAAACCCATCCACTGAACAGGATGTTAAGGACTTAAATTACCATCTGAATATATTACGTGACTATTTGATTTATTATCTCCGTACAGAGGAAAAGAAAAATATTGATGCCATAGATGAAATAAAAGACAAGATATATAGGCCCATCAAGGAACAAGAGATTTCTGTTGCATTCAAAAATACTGTGGATAAGAGTCTCTTAGAAGAGAGCAATCCTAAAGCTATTATGTTACTCAATTTTAACTATACAAATACACCGGAGAAATACGTGACAGAACCATCAAAAGCAAAAGTCAATTATATCCATGGGAAGTTAGACAATCCAGAATACGTGATATTTGGCTATGGGGATGAATTAGATGAGAACTATAAAAGACTTCAAGAATTGAACGAGAATGAAGTTTTGCGGCATATTAAATCAATACGCTATCTGGAATCAGATAACTATCGAAAGATGTTGGAGTTTATCGAATCAGCACCATTCCAGGTTTGCATCATGGGGCATTCGTGTGGAAACTCTGATCGCACATTACTCAATACGCTCTTTGAACATAAGAATTGCGTGTCTATCAAACCCTATTATCATCAAATAAGTAATGAGCAAGACAATTATATAGAATTGGTGCAGAATATCAGCAGAAACTTTACAGATATGAAGTTGATGCGAGATAGGGTGGTAAACAAAACATATTGCGAACCACTAACCAATAGAAATAATAACTAAAACTAAAATATATGGGAGGACAATTGCCGTGGATACCGTTATATGCGGAATTAACAAAAGCGCTTCTTTCATGCAAGAATGACAGAAAACCGCTGGTAGAATGGATTTATTCTGATATCTCACAAGTGGGTGATAAGTCACTGGTGGAATATATCCATATGCGCGATGGCTCGAAAGTGACAGACATTGATCCCTTCTCTGTTTTCGCTATATTCAATAGACCTTTGAGACCAGAGAATAGGGTTGCCATGCTGCAGATGTTTAAGGAACGTTTTACTCTGAAATCAGAAATACCAACGGACTTTGAGGGAATACCAACAGTTAATTCTCAAAGAGCATTCTTTTTTAGCTGGGATGACAACGGGGAAAGAATAAATGATCTTTGGGAAATTTATGAGAACGTGGTTCTTGACAAGGATATCAGTCAGTTGTTTGATAGGGTAATCGCTGATGGCTTACCCAAATACAGCCTAACGATGGTCCTATACTGGATTGCCCCTTATAAATATTTGAATCTTGATGGCAGAAATAGGTCTTATCTGAGAATGTATGGATTCCCTGATTCCTATCCTAATCTAACTTATGCTGAATATAGCCAACTTATGCAGGATGTAAGGAAGAAGATGGAAGAGAAAACTATTCCTTGTAAATCATTCCCAGAACTTTCACTTGCAGCATATAGCATCTCTTTAAAGAGCAAAGTATGGATGTATAAGCGTTTTGAAGATGCTTTCGCAAGAGACCATATAAGAATGGGGTCTGATGCCAAAGGAGAACTGGACTTTTCTTCATTTAAAACCAAAAAGGCTCTTGGTGATGCCTATAGAAAAGTAGTTGGTAATACGGATGTGGCTGTGCCTAATATGTATTGGCAACTTATAAAGGACGTGAAGCCTGGCGATATAGTCGTGGTGTTTGATTCTCAGAAGGAAAAGGGTAAGGTCTTTCACCAGTTATATGGATGGGGAAGAGTATCTTCTGAAGTGATATTTGATAAGAACGATGACAACCCAATACATAGAAAAGTAGAATGGCATAAACCCTTACCTCTGGAACCTATCAGAGAAAACATGACGAATAACACTCGCTATTTTCACGAAGTTGAGGGCATAGAGGCTGCTAACATTATGAATCTTTTAGGAATTGATGAAGAAATTATGAGCGTAAAAAAGAATTACTGGCTTGCAGGGTATTATATAGATGACAAATCAGAGTTGGATGATTTCTTTGCAAAGAATGAATGGAGAGCATGGTTTGGCGAACGTGATGCAAATCAGTTAGAACAGGCCAAAAGCATTCAGAAGGGAGACATATTGATTATGAAATCTACCCTTACTAAAGGCAAAAAGCACAATCTGCCCTGCATGAGAATAAAAGCTGTTGCAGTGGTAGAAAGTGATATGGAATCTTTAGATGATAGGACTGATGTTGATGGTGTACGCTATAAAGTCAAATTTATCAGTAAGGAAGATAAGGATTTTGATGGCAGGTCATTTGGCTCATATAGAAGAACTATTCAGGAATGTCGCAATAAAGATATTATCGATTATGTAGAATCGTTACTACCAGCTTTCATGGAAGATAAGAAGCAATATCAAGAGTATATTGATTTACTAGAGGCTAATAAAAACTTGATACTGACTGGAGCACCAGGCACAGGTAAGACATATCTGGCTAAAGCCATAGCAGAAGAGATGGGGGCAGAGTGTGAGTTTGTGCAATTCCACCCATCATACGACTATACAGATTTTGTGGAAGGTCTGAGACCAATTCAGGAGAATGCTGGTGAAGTGGGCTTCGAACGCAGAGATGGTGTATTTAAGGAGTTCTGCAAGCGAGCTGCCAAGAATTTGGAGGATAGTAAGAAATCAAAACAAGAGCTGACAGAAGAGAAGTCTCTTGAAGATAAGTATAATGAGGTCGTTAGCAAAATAGAGAATGGCGAGATAGACGAATTCCCACTGAAGACAGATGGTAAAACGATGGAGGTGGTCAAAATATCCGACTTTAATAACATCATACTGAAAACACCTGGTACATCTAGTGAACGTACGTATACTGTTTCTTTTTCTCGTATGGCGAAATTGGCTAAGGTTTATCCGGATGTCAAGTCGCTCAATTCTATTTCGAATCTAAGCGAGTCTATAAGAGATGTAATAGGTGGTTGTAATGCTTCATCTTATTGGGCAGTACTCAATGAGGTTTATAAGCAGGGGAATACTATCCAAAAGGCACAATCAATAGAAGTCAAAGAAAAATCCTATGTCTATGTCATCGATGAAATCAATCGTGGTGAGATATCGAAAATCTTTGGTGAATTGTTCTTCTCTATTGATCCTGGCTATCGAGGCATAGCAGGTCGTGTGAAGACGCAGTACCAAAACCTGATAGAAGAAGGCGACGCATTTAAGGATGGATTCTATGTACCAGAGAACGTCTATATCATTGGTACAATGAACGATATTGATCGCAGCGTGGAGAGTA
>Ga0256407_10013241_pt1 | contig 11052 bp, 1 predicted proteins | sample RumenRJG_04DNA_FD_193489 | JGI IMG/M metagenome (GOLD analysis project Ga0256407, IMG submission 193489) | Bovine rumen microbial communities from Lethbridge, Alberta, Canada - RJG_04 | ecosystem: Host-associated > Mammals > Digestive system > Stomach > Rumen | place: Canada: Alberta | collected... | reverse complement strand
CCAATCCCCAAAAGATTAAAAAGAAATAAATAATTAATAAATAAAATAAGTAAATTTATAAAATAAAATAAACTTATTGTAATTATAAATTAATTAATTAATTTAAAAAAAAAAATTAAATTAATTATTTTTTTATATCTTAAAATAAATATAAATAAAACGTATAAAAAACAATTTTAATTTAAAATAATGGAACTAAGTAGATTTGTTTTAATATTATCTACACTTTTTATTAGTTTTAAAGGCAATCTTCTTTCTGATATACCACCTCCTTCTCCAAAAAAAGAAATACTAACAGAAAATCCCCATAGAAATCTAGAAGAAAAAACTAATAATTATATATTAATAACATATAGGAACTATTCGATTGAGAATCGTTTTACTAAACCTTTAAAATCACTTGAACATTATTTTGATGCTGATTATGATAGAGATATGGAATATGCTGAAATTATTGACTTAACTCACTTTGACTCTTCAGAAGTGGAAAATATTAATTATATGTTTGCAGGATGCAAATCCTTAAAATCGATTAACTTTGGTGAATTTTCAACAATTAAAGTTACAACGATGAATTCAGTTTTTTTAAATTGTAACTCCTTGACATCACTAAATTTGTCCTTTTTTGATACGAGCAAAGTTAAAGATACTTCTTCTATGTTTAAAAATTGTATATCATTAACTTATCTTGATATATCAAATTTTAATTTACTAAATGTAGATAAAGATGATTCAATGTTTGATAATCTTAATAGTTTAACTTATGTCAATCTAAAAAACTCTATAGATAAAGGTAATGCTATTTTAAAAATGGAAGAAAAACTTTCCTATAGACAAGGATTGGTCCTTTGCAGAAATGGTTATACTAATCCATTGGATTCCTTTATATACTGCTGTGATTATTCATTTGAAAGAAAATTGTGCTTAGAAAAAAAAAATTATATCACAATATATTATAACCGTTTTGTTGAATATTCAGGAAATTTTAACAATAGATACAGGGGAGGAATAAATTTTATATATAACGAATATGACAATACTACATTAAGAGCAGGAGATTTAAAATATATATATGGTTACAGTAAAATAGAAATTCATTTTCATTTTCCTTTGACTACTTTAGATTATTTTTTTTGTAGACAGAAAAAGTCTTTTGAAAAGATGATTATATATCAAGGTAGGATATCATATTTTGAAAGGGATGGCTATACATATGCTTTTGATTCAAACATGCAATATTTAATTTCTGCCGATTTTTCTCATTTTGATTCATCAAAAGTTAGATCTATGGTGTCTTTATTTGAAGATTGTACTTCTTTAAGATCAGTTAATTTCGGATATTTTTACAATGCAAAAGTAGAAAGTATGGAGTATATGTTTTTTAATTGTAATAATTTAATATCTGTCGACTTTTCAACGTTTGATACTTCTCAAGTCACTTCTTTTTTTCTAATATTTGATAAATGTTATGAAATAATAAGTGCTGACCTTTCAAATTTAAACACTTTAAAAGTCTTATCTTTTACTCCTTACTTTAACCTTTTTGAATTTTGTGGAAAATTAAAGTATCTTAATATTAAAGATATTAAACATGGGAAAAGTGAATACTTTTATAATTATCTAATGGGTGGTTTGGGAGAAAGAGATTTAGATGTGTGCCAAACAGAAAATATTGTTGAAGGAAGTAAAATAAGAAATATATGTTGTGATTTTAATATTGCAAAAGGAAGATGTGAAAGTTCGAATTATATATTATTATATTATAATAAAAACATTAAATATAATAACTTTATTAATAAATACAGAAATGATATTAGTTTTATTCTTTACAATGAACATGAATATTTAAAAAATGAAATAAATATTTCCCCTGGAGTTAAATTAGAATTACATTTTCTTGAAAATGTGAATTCTATGGAAAGTTTTTTTGATTCAAATTATGATAGCAATATGAAATATTTAGCTTCAACAGATTTTTCTCACTTTAATACTATTTTGGTTAGAAGTTTTAAAAATATGTTTTATGGGTGTATTTCATTAACTTCAATTAATTTATCTAATCTTACAACAGGATATCTTGAAAGTACCAAAAGTATGTTTGAAGGATGTAGTTCCTTATTATCTGTTAATATTTCTAATTTTTTATTAACAGACAAAATTAATGATGCTGAAAATATGTTTAAAAATTGTTCTTCTTTAAAAATACTTGATATATCTAACTTTAAGTTCTCAACAAATAATAATTATCTAAATATGTTTGTTGGAATTAATGATCTAAAATATCTTGGAGTATTAAATATTACTGATCAAAATAAAATTATAAGCAAAAGTCCACTTAATGAAATAAATGATTTATTAGTCTGTCAAAATGCTAATAATATAATTAATTTAAATATATATAATATTTGTTGCCCTTTTAATATTGAAACAGAAACCTGTGAAAGTGTTAATCATATGGTATTGAAATTTAATCAAGATTCTTATTATAAAAATGGATTTAAAAACGATTTTAGAGACAAAATATATTATTTGGTTTATGATAAGCAGATAATTACAGAAAATAAAGAAATAAATATTACTTCAGGAGGTCAACTTTATATTTATTTTAATGAAAGAGTTAGAACGATGGAAAACTTTTTCGATACAGATTATGATGAAAATATGAAAAATTTAGTTTCTATAGATTTATCTCATTTTGATTTAACGTTAGTATCTCGTTTTAAAAAAATGTTTTATGGATGTAGTTCTTTATTATCAATTAATTTATCTAATTTTCAAATATCAAATTTTGCTTTTATGCAAAGTATGTTTGAGGGATGTGTTTCTTTATTATCAATTAATTTAACTTCTACTAAGACTGTTTACCTTTTTAATGGAGAAAATATGTTTAAAAATTGTTTATCTTTACGTTTAATTGATATATCAAATTATTATATATCATACATCAGTAATAGTACAGATATGTTTGCCAATGTTAATAATTTAAGATATATCAAATTAATAAATATTCAAGATAGAATGAGTATTATAAACAAAAGTCCCCTTAATGGAATTGATAATTTAATTGCTTGCCAAAATAAAGAATTTATTACAAATAAAAAAGCTAAAAAATTTTGTTGTGATTTTAGTATTGAAACGAATAAGTGTGAAAATGATTATTATATCACACTATATTATAATAAAGATTCTTATTATATCAATGGTTTTAAAAATTATTATAGAGAAAATATAAATTATATAGTATATAATGATGAAATATTATCAGAAAAAAAAGAAATATACATTAAAGCAGGTTCTAAATTAGAAATACATTATAATTTTCCTATATATGATCTTCATAATTTTTTTGATTGTGAAAATGATAATAATATGAATAATGTCATATCAGTAGATTTATCCCATTTCAATTTTTCATTAATAACAAATATGAATTATATGTTTTATAAATGTTATTCCATTCAATCAATTTATTTTCCAAATTCATCAGAAATAAGCCAAATTGTAAATATGTCTAAACTTTTTTCTGGATGTAATTCTTTATTATCTTTAAATTTATCAAAAATAATTACTTCTAATACGAAAGATTTATCCTACATGTTTGAAAATTGTACTTCTTTAAAAGTCCTTGATATATCCGAATTTAATTTTAAAAATAAAAATGTTACTGATATGTTCCTAAATGTGAATAATATAAAATATTTAGGTTTATATAATACAATAGATAATGATAAATTTATTTCTAAAAGTAAACTCAATGAAATAGATGAGTTATTCGTTTGTCAAAAAAATAATATTATTTCCAATACTAGGGCAGTAAATATTTGTTGTAATTATTATAATATAGAAACAGACTTGTGCGAAAGTGATAATTTCATTTCAATATATTTTGCTAAAGATGTTATATATTATTATGGTTTTAAAAATAATATGAGAAATAATATTAGTTTTATTATTCATGAAAATTTGACATATCCTGGTAAAAAAAAATTAAATATAAAGGCAAATTCTAAAGTGGAAATTCATTTTAATAATCCTGTTCATAATTTAGAGAGCTTTTTTGATTCATCTTATGAAAGTAGAGTGGAATATATAATATCAATAGATTTTTCTCATTTTGATGCTTCGTTAGTGACTAATTTTAAAAAAATGTTTCATAAATGTAATAAATTAGAATTTATCGATTTTTCTAATTTTAATACCTCAAATGCTAATGATATGTCTTTGATGTTTGCATATTGTAATTCTTTATTGTCTCTTGATTTATCAAGCTTTAATACAAGACAGGTTAAATATATGAATTATATGTTTTTTGATTGCAATTCTTTGCTTTCTCTTGATATATATAATTTCGATTTTGAAAATATTATAAGTAGTACTGATATATTTTATAATATTGCAAATATAAAATATATTAATATTTTCCACGCCAAAGATAAAGATAATATAATTTCAGGAAGTATACTTAATGAAACTGATAATTTAATTGTTTGTCAAAAAAAAAAAGAAATTATTTCTAATAAAAATGCAATAAATGATTGTTGCCATTATGATATTATTTCTAAAACTTGTGAATCTAACTATATTGTATTAAATTTTCTTGATGAAACATATGTTTCTACTTATCATAATGAATTTATGAAAAGGATAAGTTACATAATATATTCTGGTGAAATGATAATTAATGAATCATTTACAGTAGATCCAAACAAAGAAGCAGAATTGCATTTTATTTATCCTATTTCTGATTTATCTGAGTTTTTCCTTTTATCTGACAATAAAATAATGGAAAATGTTAAATCAGTAAATTTTTCTAAATTTAATTCAAATTATGTAACTAATATTAGTAAAATCTTTTATGAATGCAATACGACAGAATCAATTGATTTTTCTAATTTTAATACATCAAATGTTATTGATATGTCTTATATGTTTTATCATTGCGATAGTTTGAATTACCTCGATTTATCAAGTTTTGATACATCTAAAGTTACTTCTGTTGAAAACATGTTTTACTTTTGTTCAAATTTGATATATATTGATTTATCTCATTTTAATAGTAAAAATATTTTATCAAGTAATGATATGTTTAAAAATATAGAAATATTGAAATATATAGACCTATATTATGCTAAAGATGATCATAATATTTTATCTGGAAGTTATCTCAATGAAATAAATAATTTAACTGTTTGTCAAAGGGAAAATATTATTACTAATGAAAATATAAATAATTCATGCTGTAAATACAATATTGAAACTAATATATGTGAATCTACAAATTATATTATAGTATATTATGGAAAAAATGATACTGAATATAATTCTGGTTTTGTCAACGAATATAGAAAAAATATAAAATTTATTATTTATGAAAATTCAAGATTTTTGGATACTGAAGGATTTACCATAAAGTCAAATTCAAAAATAGAAATATATTTTTCATCTCCTCTTACAACTTTAGAATCATTTTTTGATCAAAGATATGATGAAAGAGTAGTTAATATAATATCAATAGACTTTTCTTATTTTGATTCTTCTTTGATAACCTCAATTGGTTATATATTTAATGGTTGTTGTTCATTATTATCAATTGATCTAACAAATTTCATCTCTACATTTATAACTAGAATGGATTATATGTTTAATGATTGTAGTTCTTTAAAATCTTTAGATTTATCGAATATAAATACTTCATCTTTAATCAGCGCCAATAGTTTATTTAAAAATTGTACTTCATTGAAATTCCTTGATATTTCAAGTTTCAATTTGAAAAATTTAAAAGATCTTGATGAAATATTTGATAATTTAACAAATTTGAAATATATTAATTTGTATGACATTGAAACATCTGAACTTTTCTTAAATGAAACAAATAAAGAATTAAATAATATAGATAATTTAATTGTTTGTCAAAATTCTGATATTATAACTAATCCCAATGTAAAACAAATTTGTTGTGATTTTAATATAGAGACTGATTTATGTGAATCTTCAAATTATATTATAGTATATTATGGACAAAATGATACTGAATATGATTCTGATTTTATAAATAAATATAGAAATAATATAAGTTTTATTATTTATGAAAATTATACTTTAGTAATCAATAATAAATTTACTATAAAATCAGATTCAAAAATAGAAATACATTTTTCATTTCCTCTCTCTACTTTAGAATCTTTTTTTGATAAAAGATATGATGAAAAAGTAGTTAATATAATATATATAGATTTTACTTATTTTGATTCTTCATTTTTAACTTCGCTTTATAATATATTTTATGGTTGTAGTTCATTAATATCATCTAATTTTACTAATTTTGATACTTCTTTAGTAACTAATATGGCATATATGTTTTATGGATGTGATTTATTATTATTTATTGATTTATCATATTTAAATACATCATTAGTTAGTAATATGAGTAATATGTTTTCTAATTGTGATTCTCTAATAACAATGGATTTATCAAATCTGGATACATCTAGTGTATATACTTTTGATCATATGTTTTATGAATGTAGCTCTTTATTATTTATTGACCTATCAAATTTTAATACCACTTTAGCAACTAATATGGATTATATGTTTTATGGATGTATTTCATTAATATCAATTGACTTATCTAATTTTAATACTTTATCTTTAGTGAATATAGATTATATGCTTTATGGATGCATTTCTTTAAAAATTATTGATATATCTGGTTTTAATTTGATAAATATTGAAGAAGCTTCAAATTTATTTTATAATCTAACAAATTTGAAATATATTAATTTAATTAATATTGAAGCTTCTGAAATTTTCTTAAATGAAGCAAATAAAGATTTGAATAATACAGATAATTTAATCGTTTGTCAAAATTCTGATATTATAACTAATCCCAATATAAAACAAATTTGTTGTGATTTTAATATTGAGACTGATTTATGTGAATCTTCAAATTATATTATAATATATTATGGACAAAATGATATTGAATATAATTCTGATTTTATAAATAAATATAGAAATAATATAAGTTTTATTATTTATGAAAATTATACTTTAGGAATCAATAATAAATTTACTATAAAAGCAGATTCTAAAATAGAAATACATTTTTCTTCTCCTCTCACAACTTTAGAATCTTTTTTTGATAAAAGATATGATGAAAGAGTAGCTAATATAATATCTATAGATTTTTCTCATTTTGATTCTTCTTATTTAAATTCGCTTTATAATATATTTTATGGTTGTAGTTCATTAATTACTTTTAATTTTACTAATTTTGATACTTCTCTGGTAACTAGTGTGGCTAATATGTTTTATAATTGCACATCTTTAGAATCAATTAATTTATCATATTTTGATTTTTCTTCTATTTTATATTTTAATAATATTTTTGATGGATGTAGTTCTTTGAAAATTCTTGATATATCTGGAATTAATTTTACAAATATTATTAATTTAGAAGGAATGTTTTCTAATTTGACAAATTTAAAATATATTAATTTATATGGTATAGAAACATCTGAACTTTTTTTAAATGAAACAAATAAAGAAATAAATAATATAGATAATTTAATTGTTTGTCAAAATTCTGATATTATAACTAATCCCAATGTAAAACAAATTTGTTGTGATTTTAATATTGAGACTGATTTATGTGAATCTTCAAATTATATTATCGTATATTATGGACTAAATGATACTGAATATAATTCTGATTTTATAAATAAATATAGAAATAATATAAGTTTTATTATTTATGAAAAATCTACATTAGGAATTGATAATAAATTTACTATAAAATCAGATTCAAAAATAGAAATACATTTTTCATCTCCTCTTACTACTTTAGAATCTTTCTTCAATTATAATTTTGATGAAAGAGTAGTTAATATAATCTCAATAGATTTTTCTTATTTTGATTCATCTTTGATAACTTCGCTTTATAATACCTTTTTTGGATGTACTTCATTAATATCAATTGAATTTGTTAATTTCAATACATCATTATTAAATTTTATTCAATATATGTTTTATAATTGTATTTCATTATCATACATTAATTTATCAAATTTTGATACTTCATTAATTAGCAATATGCGTTATATGTTTTATAATTGTGTTTCATTATTATCTATTGATTTATTTAATTTTAACACGTCATTAACAAATAATATGGAATATATGTTTTATAATTGCAGTTCTTTAAAGTCTTTAGATTTATCTAATTTTAATACTTCATCACTAGTTAATATAGATTCTATGTTTTCTGAATGTAGTTCTTTGAAATTCCTTGATATATCTGGTTTTAATATGACAAATATTGAAGAAGCTTCAAATTTATTTGATAATTTAACAAATTTGAAATATATTAATTTATATGATATAGAAATATCTGAACTTTTTTTGAATGAAACAAATAAAGAATTAAATAATATAGATAATTTAATTGTTTGTCAAAATTCTGAGATTATAACTAATCCTTATATAAAACAATTCTGTTGTGATTTTAAAACAGAATCATGTGATTTTTCAAATTATATCATAGTATATTATGGGCAAAATGATATTGAGTATAATTCTGATTTTATAAATAAATATAGAAATAATATAAGTTTTATTTTTAATGAAAATTCAAGAATTTTAGAAAATGAAGGATTTGCTGTAAAATCAGGTTCAAAAATAGAAATATATTTTTCTTCTCCTCTTATAACTTTAGAATCCTTTTTCGATTACAGATATGATGAAAGGACAGTTAATATAATATCAATAGACTTTTCTTATTTTGATTCATCTTTATTAACTTCAATTGATAATATATTTTGTGGTTGTAATTCATTAAAATCAGTTAATATGAAAAATTTAAATACATCTTTACTAACAAGTATGAATTCATCTTTTTATGATTGTAATTCATTAGAATATATAGATTTATCAAATTTTAATACTTCTTCAGTAACAAATATGGAATATTTATTTTATGGTTGTACTTCATTAAAGTCTATTGATTTATCTAATTGGAATTTTAATAAAGTTCAATATCTATCATATATATTTTATAATTTAAAAAATTTAGAATACTTATCTTTAAATAATATTCAAATATCCTCCAATTTAATAGAAAAAATAAATGAATATAATTTTACTAATAATTTAATTGTTTGCCAAAATTCTAATATCATAACAAACTTAAAAATTAGAAATATTTGTTGTAATTATAACTTTGAAACACACCTATGTCAATCTACAAATTATATCTCAATATATTATAATAATAATTGTACTTATTTAAATGGTTTTAAAAATCAATATAGAAATAATATAAGTTTTATCAATTATTTAAATTGGACAAATACTGATAGTAATGAATTAAATATAATATCAGGTTCTAAATTAGAAATACATTATAACACTCCTATTACAAATATTGAAAAATATTTTTCAAGAGATAGTGATGGTAATAATGCTAATATAGAATCAATAGATTTATCACAATTTGATTCATCTTTAGTGACTAATATGAATTCTTTATTTTCAGGATGTACTACATTGAAATCAATTAATTTCTCAAATATTAACACATCATTAGTTATAGATATGAGTAATATATTTTATAATTGTAGATTATTAGAATTAAGTGAGTTATATAATTTCAATACATCAAAAGTAACTAATATGGCTAATATGTTTTACAATTGTAGAGCTTTAAATATTCTTAATTTATCAAATTTTGATACATCTTCTTTACTTAATATGAATTCAATGTTTAGAAATGATAATAAATTAATAATACTTGATATATCTAATTTTGATACTTCTAAAGTTACTAATATGGGTTATTTATTTTCTGGATGCAGCTCTTTGAACAAAATTTATTATTTATCAAAACTAGATTCACCATCTGTAAATGTAAGGACAGGAATGTTTGATGGATGTTCTCAATTATTTGGACCTGATAACCCTGATTATCAATCAGGTTATAATAATTCAAATGACAGCAGTGATCTTATAATATTTTCATCAACAATAATTAATAATTATAAGGAAGATATTGAAATAATTTTATTAGGATTTAATAATTATACTTTAATAGAGTCGAAAATTAATTTTAATATTTATTTCTTCTCTTTTGAATATTTTGAATTTCCTCAATTAATCAATTTTAATGCTACTATCATGTATAATTCTATATTAAGAGTATTAGATAATGATAATAATGTAAACTGTCAAAAGAAAGAAATAGGAAAAGAAAATCAATTTAAATATAAATGTGAAATTCATACAAAAAATTCAGACATAAAAAATATTGTTCTCAATAAAGGAATAAATTTTGAAGGTAAAAAGTTAAATATGATTGTTTCTCCTTTGGCTTCTCAATACATGAATAATCTCCAAAATCTTCCAAATATATATAATAATTTATTTGATGAAGCAAATATATTTTTATTACAAAAATCAATATTTAATCAAAATGGTAGATTATTTAACATTTCTGGGACAATGGATTATGATCCTCAATTTGAAATAAATAAAAATATAACCTTAATTGCCAATCTTGAATCTGAACAAGGAAAAAATGAAATAAATTGCATTATTTTTGATAATACTTTAGAAAAATATACTATAAATTGTAGGCTGGATAATAATGCTAAATATGATTTAAATAATTCTTTATCGATAAATGATAACAATATAATACTTGTAATTTTCGATGAGAAATCAAATATTATTGATAATACTAATACAAGTCATAATAATTATAGGATTTATTCTAAGAAGAGTTCTGGATTAAATACTGGGGCAATTATAGCTATTGTTTTAGTTCCTATTATTGCTTTAGCTCTCATAATTTCTATTATTATTTTCTTGAAAAGAAAAAATAATAATAAAATTATATCTAAAGATTCAACGGATAATTCTAAAATTAATTTTAAAAATAAATTTAAATAAAATTAAGTTAGTTTAATATTTATATAATAAATTATTTAGTTGTTAAAACTTAATCTTTAATTATTATTTAGTATTATATCATCATGGGGATTGGGGATTGGGGATTGG
>Ga0256407_10013239_pt1 | contig 11053 bp, 11 predicted proteins | sample RumenRJG_04DNA_FD_193489 | JGI IMG/M metagenome (GOLD analysis project Ga0256407, IMG submission 193489) | Bovine rumen microbial communities from Lethbridge, Alberta, Canada - RJG_04 | ecosystem: Host-associated > Mammals > Digestive system > Stomach > Rumen | place: Canada: Alberta... | reverse complement strand
CTAAATTTCTACCAGACATACTCATTAATGGATTTACAATGTTAAGTAAACACGTAACTGGAATTTATGTTGCTCAATGGTATTTTATCCCATTATTCAGGACTTTTATCGAGTACTTTTATAAAGGCATTGTATTCACTGAATCATCCATTACATTAATTAGCATATTTATATTAGGAATATCGACTCTTGCTGCACTATCCTATAGTAAATATAAAAAAATAATTAATTAAAAAACTTTTTTTATAAAAATAAGAATGAACAATAATTGATTAAATTATCTGATAATCAATACTAAGTTATTAGATGCTAAAACAAATATTAAAGTTTAATAGATATTATAAATCATTGTAAAATCTTTTTGCCCGTATACTATACAAAATATAATGTACTTTTAGCTCCTACACTAATAATTATTGATTTTATAATACTTAAAAAAACCCACAATTATGTCTAAAAATAAAATTTGGAAATAAATTATACTTCCCAAATTTCAATATTTTACATTAATGAAAAAGTTTTTATTGGCACGAATATTACATTATCAACTTTTTCAATAGTTTTTGTTGTATCTGATATAACAATTCCATGTGGAGCTTTATATCTTCTTATCGCATCATTGATTTGACTGGTACCTTTATTGCCATGCCCAACTTCTATTGGAATTACCTCATCAAAATCTTTTTTTATTATAAAGTCAACACGCTGCTTTTTCACTTTATATGTGTCATAAAATATGCCAAAATCAAAGAATCTTTCACTATTTTTCAGGTTGACGAGGTTCGACCCGACTAATGTTTCAAGCAATATCCCTTCATATTCGCTCAATTTTATAGATGAAAATCCGAATTTGAGATTAATTGCATGCATTATGCTTGGGGTTGCAAAATAGTATTGCCTTGATTTTTTTGCTCTTGCATTTGCACCGGCATAGGGTTCTGTGTGAAATATTAAATGAGTCTTTTCAAGCAAGTCCATTATTGTATTTACACTTCCAGCCGATGTTTTGATTTTATTTGCAAGTGCATTTTGTGATATGTCACCAGGGTATTTTTCTGCTAAAAATTTCATCAACCTTAATGCATTGGTTTGCGTATTGGCCGTTAGGTTGTTCATTGTTCCCAGATCTTTTGTCACTACAGTTTCAACCGAATAGTACAATTTTTTTGATGCATTTCTGTAATTGGTATCATGCATCACAGATGGAAATCCGCCGAATTTAAAATAGTTATCCCAATCCATAGAATTATAATTCTTTAAATTCAATAAATCACGATTAATCTTATTTTCTTTTATGATTGCAGCATCAACATTACCATTGAACAATAAGTCAACCAAATCATTGGAAATGTCAGTTTGATAATTGTATTTTAATTTTAGGTGTTGTGAATAATTTAATGGTGTTATCGGATATCTTATCATTCTTCTCGCTGCTTCGGCATTATACTCCAGATTTATTGCAGATGAACCTGTAAAAATCATGAAAATGTTTTTTGATTTATCATTGATTAGTTTGCCCGAAATCGACCAATCCTTGTCAAAGTGCGACTCGTCGACTAATAGGAATATCTTTTCGTTGAGCGTCTGCAGTGATGAGTTATGGAATGTCTTTAGATAATATTTAACTGTATCATAGATATCACAGTCTTCTATTTTATTTAACTCTTCGCATGAAAAATATAAAATCTGTTCGGGATTGATATTTTTTTGATTCAATAGATAGTCATATGCCTGAAATAGAATTGTTGTTTTTCCAACACCCCTTAGACCGGGCAATACAATATAACGATTAACATTATTTCCATCGATAAATTCATCCATTAAAAGTTTTATTTCATCAAAATCATCCCTATGGTTAAATTTAACTCCCATATTGGACAATTCATTGTTTAGGGATAATGGAGTGTCCGTAATTTGACTTTGTAAAAAATCATAAAATGAATCTTCATTTTCAGGATTCATGATAATCACCTCTTTGATAATATATTGAATGATATAATATAAATATTTATTCAATATATTGAATGATAATATATAAATAAGCATTCAATAATTTATATAAAAATTATTCTTTTGCAATTCATCCACAACCTAAAAGTTGGAGTATAGAATGAAAACACAACAGTTACATAATTTATATTAATGTTTTAGAATTAGATATTTTGTCCTAAAACTATTTAAGATTTATTATTTTTTAAAATAAATATTGTTCTGAATGTGTAAAATTGTTTTAGTAATAAAATATTGTTTTAACTTAAAATTAGGCCAAATAAAAACATTTATAAATATTGATATTTAAAATATTATTTGACATCTTATGATGTTTGGTGGCATGATGCCAACCTATAGTTATGAATGTTGAATGAGGATGTGTCAAGATTTATTTAACAAATTTATCCTTATTCAATCTTAAAAAAAAATCTATTTTTTTGCTTAATATTAACTTTATTGATGTGAATTTGACTAAAACTCAAAGTCTGTTGTAATTTCTTGTATACTCTCACTTTCCATCAGAATATTAACCAGCCTATCATCTAAATCTGCATGATTATCATGATAGTCAATTTCGCCCAATTCACTTCGGACAGTATAGGCTAAGTGTTCCTCATCCAAACTGAAGTATGCATTAATATTTTCTTTATTTCCTCGAGCATCGAGTCTGATCCATTTATTAAAATCTTTTAAATACACTGTATTTAAAGCATGAATCATATAACCTTCACTATCATCATCTGCTCTTGTAAGCAGTTGGTAACTGATGCCTGACGGAATTCCATTTGCTCTTAAAAGTGCTGCAAGAAGACATGATTTTGTCCAGCAGATTCCAGTTTTATTTTTAAGCACATCACTGGCAGTTCTTGAAACTACTTCTGTTTTAATGTCCCATGAGTGAGGAATATCATTCCTAACAAAGATATAACTTCTTTTGATATAATCCAAATCATCTTCAGATTGATCCATTAATTCCTAACCTTATCTCGAATAAGCGGATTCATATAATCAATACTTGGAGTTTCAATTAAATAATCTTCCATTTAATTACTCACACCATTAAAATTGGTTAAATATACAATAAAATAACAAATTGTATTATAAATCTAAAAAAAACTTCATAAAATGGATTTTGCCCGTATACTATACAAAATATTTAGTACTTTTAGCTCTTACAATTTAATATTAGCAAAATAACATTAAAATAATTACTGTTAAAAAATGGATATTGAATGATACCAACTAAAAAATCCAGAGCACCACATTAATTTTCATATTCACTTATCCCAGTGAGTTTTTCGATTTTTGAATAATCCCAATATTTATTCTCCCAATGATAATACACATCTTTTCTTTTCTTAAATATTCTAAATGGAGAAATAGTATTATCATAAATATGGACAATATCACAAATTTCAATTAAATCTGGAATTAACTTAAGAGCTTTTTGATATCTTGATCTGATTTTATCTTCAGGGACTCCATGGCCGCCCATAGATTCTCTCATCATTACTCTAGCAATATTTATCCCATAATCATCTGTTAGAACATAGATGCATCTTAAAAAATATCCTTTTTCTTTAGCTTTTTTAAGCAATTTAAGATTGCGATCTGTTGAAAGCACTGTTTCAAATGTGAAATCTTCACCTTTTTCTAACATTGCTTCCCTAAGTTCTTCAGCTTTTTGTGCAGCATCCAAATCACTGCATGCAATTGATTTTTTAATATCATCAGCATTTATGTAAACACCAACAGTTTTTGCCATACGTGTTATGGTGGTTTTACCACTGCCATTTGGCCCAGCGAAAATCATGACTTCCGGAAACCTATTTTTCTGTGACATAAACTCTCCTTCCATCAGGATACTCTAAATAAGCACGTTTATTTTCATCATCATAACCAGCAATAGGAAGACCTTTAATTTCACATATTTCCTTATCAAGCTTTATAGATGCTTTAAATAGTTCTGTAAGTTCTTCATCAGAAATCCCATATGTAGAATCTAATTCATTTTCTTCAACCAAAACAAATCCTCCTTATCACTAATTGTAATATAAACTATCTACTTCATTTATGATAAATATTTTTAAAATGCGACTTTATGAAAAAACACAATACAATTTGAACCGAAGGGATTATGAAAACTATTAACTGATGCCCGACGGGATTTGATTTACTCTTAGAAGTGCTGCGAGAAGATATGATTTTGTCCAACATATCCAAGTTTTATTTTTAAGCACATCACTGGCAGTTCTTGAAACCAATTCTGTTTTAATGTCCCAAGAATGAAGAATTTCATCTCTAACAAAGAGGTAACTTCTCTTGATATAATCCAAATTATCATCTGATTGATTCTTTAATTCCTGAACCTTTTATTGAATATAAAAATTCATATAATCAATGCTTGGAGTTTCTATTAAATATTCTTCCATTTAATTGCATACATCATTATAATTGATTAAATCTAAAAATAAAATAATAATATTGTTTTATAAGTCTAAAAAACTTCATAAAAGAGATTTTGCCCGTATACTATACAAAATATTTAGTACTTTCAGCTCTCAAATTATACTATACAACTAAGAAGTATATATTTTTATTACTTTTATTTTTACCCCTTTTTTCAGACTCTTTCAAAAACTTTGTTGATTTGAAATTTTTTGAGGAAAGTTAGTTTTGAATTTGTAATTCTATTTAAAAATAGTTAAATTTAATAAAAAGTTGGATTAAAAGCTATTATTATATAAAATCAAAAAAGAATTACTTCAAAGAGTATTTTAAGTGTAAATAATATATATTTTGTGGTTTTGATAATAAATTTAACATTTAGATCCGTTTTTTTGAAAATTTATAAATCCTCTCAGAAGGCTTAAAATCCTTTGTAGTATAACATTATGAATCATTTAAAAAAAAAGAAATGCCTGCACTCAAAAAACACCAAAAAATCATTTCCAAAAATAAAAAAAATATAAAAAAAGATTATAGTGGATTATAATCTGCCGGAACAGGTGCGACAATACTTACAAAGATGAAATCTTCATCACCTGTGTTTGTAGCCCCATGGCACAGTCCTTTTGGAGTTACTGCAACCTGCCCTTTTTTAATTGGAATCTCATCACCCAGTTCAGGGTAGAATACACCTTCACCCTGAATGCAAATCCATATGTCATCGGAATTGTTGTGAGTGTGACAAGCTACTTCCTGACCCGGTTTTACACACCATACAGAGCCACTTGTGGAATCTGTTGTGTAAAATACTGTTTTTACTGCTTCTTCACCTTCAATTGCAAACTCTGAAATATTATATAACCTTTCATCCATAATAACACATCCAATAATATGTATCATTCTATATTCACATTTTTTCACTTGATTAAAAATACTTTTGGTTCTTTCAAAAGTTTTGATTTTAAAATCAAGTTTTTATTTTCATTCCAATTTAAATCTCTGCGGTAGATTCGTTTAAAATGTCCGTGTTGTCTTAAAAGTTCGTTTTCTTGATTTTGACATTTTGAAGGTATTTTCGATTTATTGTATGTTTTTCAATTTTTTTATTTTTTATGTGATGAATGAAGTTTTATATCTTGGAACAATGGATTTTCTATTGATTTTCTAAATTGAAGAATGAAATTCATCAAAAATTCAAATCAACAAAGTTTTTGAAAGAGTCCAATATAGACCATAATCTTATTAATATTAATTAAATCAAATATATACTCCATGTATAGTTTCCTGATTTGTATTATAGCATTAATCGCATCTTACTATATTTATGGCAAATATATTGAAAAAATAGCCGGTACTGATGAAAGCATTCCCACACCTGTCCAGAGACTGGAAGACGGTGTTGACTATACACCACTGTCCAAGTTCAGGGCATTGCTGGTTCATTTTTTAAATATTGCTGGTTTAGGCCCTATATTTGGAGTTATACAGGGCGCATTATTTGGACCTGCAGCATTTTTATGGATTACTTTAGGCACAATATTCATTGGTGCGACACATGATTTCTTCTCAGGATTCAGGTCTTTGAGAAATGACGGATCAACAATGCCTGCAATTATCTCCAAGTACCTTTGAACAACAGTCAGACGGTTTATCGCGTTTGTTACCATAATTACAGGAGTTCTTGGTGCAGCTGTTTTTTCAACAGGATCTGCAGCATTAATCGCTAATTTAACAAGCACATCAACATTCATATGGACTATAATAATATTTATATATTTCATAATTGCCACATTGCTTCCAATTGATAAGATTATCGGGAAACTGTATCCTGTTTTCGGACTGCTTTTCATAGTCATGATAATATTAATGACCGGAGGTTTGCTGTTAAATCCTGCATATCACATTCCGGAATTTACAACACAAGGATTATACTTGACTGACAAGGCAATATTCCCATTCTTATTCGTTACTATCGCATGCGGTGCCATATCAGGAGTTCATGCATCACAATCACCGATTGTTGCAAGATGCATTGAAAATGAAAAAGACGCAAGGCCTGTGTTTTTCGGAGCCATGGTTTTAGAGGGAATAACTGCCCTTTGCTGGGCTGCGATTGCATTGGCATTTTTCCACGGCCAGCCCAACTTGCAGCAGTCTACGGCGCAACCCCATCAGTTGCAGCAAATGAAATGGCAACAGCATTGCTTGGACCTATAGGCGTAGTTTTAACAATCATCGGAATCGTAGTCTGTCCAATCACCAGTGGAGACACTGCACTTAGAAGTTCAAGAATTACAATAGCGGATGAATTGAATTTAGACCAGAAAAAATTACTTTCAAGATTGAAAATTGCAATACCATTATTTGCAGCAGCATTTGCGTTAACCTTTGTTGATTTTACCCTGGTTTGGAGATATGTTGGCTGGGCTCAATTAATAATCAGCAGTGCAGTACTGCTTTCTGCAACGGCTTATCTGATTAAAAAAGAAAAACAGTATATCATTACATTAGTTCCGGCCATTATCTGTATTCTGATTACATTCGGATATATACTGCAGGCCCCTGAAGGCTTAAGATTACCATCAATGATTGCCAATGTAATTTCAGTCATTGCAACTGCAGCAGTTACAATAATATTTCTAAAACACATCTATCAGCGCAATTCATCCACGACTTATTGAACTACCTCGACTTTGGAGAAGTCGAGGATTCCTAGATTTTTTATGTGCCACTTGTTTGTTTGGCGTTTTCTAAGCTATTCCCGTAGTCCCGCCGGTTCAAAATATTAATGGCGGCGTTAGTGTCACGGTCTAGTGTTTCACCGCAGTTTGGACGTTTCCATTTTCGTGTTTTCACATCTAATTCATAGTTAATGTTTCCGCAAAAATGACATTTTTTACTTGTATATTTTGCATCTACAAATACTACGCCTTCTGCTTGAGGTTTGTGCCTAAAAAATTTATCTTGTAGTTTAGTTATGAATTTTGTGAGTGGAAACACCATGTTTTGCTCGCCACCAATCAATATTTTAATTTTTGAGTAATGTTTCTCAAATACTATAGTATCATATTTTTTGACCATTTCTGTTGAAAGTTTTTCTATATAGTCATTTAATTTATTGGATCGTTGATGATACCATTTTAATAGTCTGATTTTTTGTTTTTTCCATTTTATGCTACCATTTGTGCAATTGGCCATCATCCGGTTGATTAACTTAACCATTTGGTTTTCATGGTTAATGTCAAAGTATTCCTTTTCCCCATCGCTTGTGACCAGCCAGCCGTTTAAATTTGAATTAATATCACAAACTACCTTTTCACCGGTTAGTTCCCATTCTTCTTCAGTGAAATCAATGTTGAATGTTGCAAAGTAGTCTATTCCATCAAAGGATATTGTTACATTGTTGAATTTTGTATTTTTGTCGTTTAGTATTTGGAAGTATTCTTGGCTTATATCTTAAAACTAAATTTAGCAATGATAAATATGATTAAAAGCAGGAAAAATAAATTAATAATGTATAGGAAAAACATTTAAAATAGCAAAATAAATCCTATCCATAATATTTTTGGTGTTTTTAAAGTGGAAATAATAATGCCTTTTTGATCTATGTGTAAAAAGGGAAGATATAAAACACATATTAAAGCTAATCGTCATTAAAATTGTCAGTTTATCAAATTAGAAAATTTCGGATGAAATCCAACTAGGCTTCCAATTCGACATCATAGATTGTTTTACATTAACAAGTTAATGGCCAACAATATGTAGTAACTTGCTAGGAAAAAATAAGAGATAGCAAGCACCATATTTTCAACAGCAAGAATGCCCATTCCTCCAAATTTGATTGGAGTGTTTTTAATTGAATTCTCTTTCCACTTCATAAAAACACATATAGTTACAAATATTATATTAGTGTTTTAGAATTCAATATTTCCATTCAAAACTATTTTAAATTTCTTATTTTTTAAAATAAATATTGTTCTAAGCATGTAAAATTGTTTTAGTAATAAAATATTGTTTTAATTAAAAATTAGGCCAAATAAAAACATTTATATATTTTGATATTTAAAATATTGTTTGACATCTTATGATGTTTGTTGGCATGATGCCAACCTATAGTTATGATGTTGAATGAGGATGCGTCAAAATTTGTTTAACAAATTTATCCTTATTCAATTTTAAAAATCTTTTTTTCCATATTTTTCACTCAAGTATTAAGAGATATCAATATAAACTCGATTTTTTATGTCAAAAATATTACAGTAACACCTTATTGTTTTGTCAGATAATCACCTATTCAATATATTGAATGATACGATTATCCTCAATTACTGTTAACCGCCGATTTTTTGAATTGGAATTTTATTGACTAAAAACATTTTCAGTTTATTCTGAATCCATACTGCAATGAATATTGAAGTATATGACAATATCCAAAGACACAGAATAGTTAAATAAACATTTGTTCCTATTAACGGATTAAGCAAAATGAAATAAATTTGCATAAAGGGGCAATTCAGCAGATAAATATTCATGGAATGGGATTCACAAAAATTATAAAATCTTGACTGATTGAGCTTATCAGAAAAGGAAGTTCTTGAAACTGCCATAAATATGAAATAAAACAATAATGCACCCAAAATATTCCTGATATAATAAACAACAGTATTATCAATATTTGAATAAATGATTAACCCCAATACTGCAAACAAAGCTAATGAGATTATGCAGTATATTTTTGAATTCCAGTTCTCAATTTTTTCATTGAAATGATATAATAAAATTCCAACAAAAAAAACAATGAAGAAAGGACCTGATTGTGCTATACAATAATACCGAATATCAAATAAAAATAGTTCAACACATGCTGCAGCAATAACTGTTAAAGCACCAGCCACAATCAATTTTTTTCCATCCAAAAGATTTCTTATAATTATGAAAAATAATGTTGCCCAGAACAATGGCAATAAAAACCATAAATGATCCTTAAAAACTCCAATACACATTGCTATAAAACCACTTACAAAATCAGTGTGTAAAGGACGGCCAAAAGTAGGTATATCGAAAAATGTATATAACGGAACAAGCCAAAGTGCACCATATATAAAATATGGCCAGATTAATCTTTTAACTTTATTTTTAAGCATCTCCCATCTACTACGAGGATGATTTCTTGTAGACAAAAGAAATAGAAATCCAGAACATAAAACTAAAGAAGGCACTAAACAGTCACCAAGAAATGTTGTTAATGTAATTACACCAGGTGAAGCAATGCCTGCATTTAATGGCCAAAAAGGACTTGGATTTTTATAAAAAAGCATACAATGATAAAAAATAACCAATAGAATAGCAAATGTTTTTGTTTCAGCTATGGCAATATTTTTTGTATAATTATTTGATTTACCCATATATTTTAATTAATATTCTCCACTATTTAAATTAAACCTTTTTGATTTGGGGTTTATTTTAATGTGATTTTAATTGGCATATTGATTATTTCATGAGACCAAAAAAATCATTATTATAAAAACTTTTTATAAAAATAAATATTAAATAGTTAAACTAAAAATATCCAACATTAATTTAAAATAAGAAAAAACAACTATTAACTCTAACAAAATATATAAAAGCCATAAATCATTGTAAAATCTTATTGCCCGTATACTATACAAAATATAATGTACTTTTCGCCCCCACACATAGAATATTGCATCCCAACTTATATAAAATTGATATAATGCTTTTTAAACATGATTGATTAAATAACAAACACGAAAAATCCGAATTTAGATGAAATGAATCAACTACTCTCTCTTAACAATCGCATCATTCGGACAATTTTCGTAACATAATCCGCAATGCAAACAATGTTCCTGTGGAATTTCAAACTTATCTCCAATAAAAACTGGAATCTGCTGCGGACAACTTGCCTGACAAGTCCCACAAGCAATGCATTCATCAGTTATCTCAAATCCCTTAACTGTTATTTCAGCATCACCGAATTTGAAGGATTGTCTGAAAATCGGCTTTTGTGTCAAATCAAAGAATTCCATCTCATAATCTTCAATGCAAAAAGGCTCAAGAATATATCTTGCATTTCCGGGATAAACGTTATTCATGAATGGATTGTTTTCAAATATCAAATCTATCCAATATTTTTGATTGTCTAATTTATGGGCTTCACCACTAATTCTGATGGATTTATTGTCCTTCATGCTTAGATAACTGACTTTGGGATGATTCATGATTTCTGAATAGACATGCTTTCCACGGCCGGTTAAAAAATATATCCTGTCATCCTCAATATGCATTATATCAATAATTCGTGACTGCGGATTGCCATTATCATCAACAGTGGACAAAACTGCATCAATCACTTCCCTCAACTGTTTAAAACATTCTTCTTTAGTAACCATATAAACTACTCCAATTTAAATATAATCTTTCCTTGAGCCATGTTTGACTCCATCAAAGCATGTGCATTTGCAATATCTTCCAAATTATAGAATACCCTTGAAATTTCAGGCTTAATGTTATTTTCAACAATGAAATCAAATAGACTGTCCATTATCTCCTGTGTCGGATAATTGCTGAAAAAAGAAGTGAGGTAACAGCC
>Ga0256407_10013236_pt1 | contig 11056 bp, 10 predicted proteins | sample RumenRJG_04DNA_FD_193489 | JGI IMG/M metagenome (GOLD analysis project Ga0256407, IMG submission 193489) | Bovine rumen microbial communities from Lethbridge, Alberta, Canada - RJG_04 | ecosystem: Host-associated > Mammals > Digestive system > Stomach > Rumen | place: Canada: Alberta... | reverse complement strand
CTTGTACATTTAGTTGATTATAATTACTATTATCTTTATTATATATACGTAGGTTTATCAGATATATTGCAGTCAGGTAGGTTAAAATAATATAATTAATAAAAATCTTATAATTGCTTTGTATTATGCTCGAATTGTGCTATCTTTGCAGCGATGTATTAATATAATATATATAATAGGTATGGCAAGAGTTACTCCTGAGAGGATTACACACCTGGAGAAGAATGAGGTGTTTGTGTTTGGCAGCAATTTGGCTGGAGCACATGGTGGTGGTGCAGCATTGATAGCGTATCGTAAGTTTGGAGCCATCTGGGGACAGGGCGTAGGACTGCAAGGACAGAGCTACGGCATACCTACTATGCAAGGCGGCGTAGAGACCATTAAGCCCTATGTGGATGAGTTTATTGAGTTTGCTAAATCGCGACCCGATCTGACGTTCCTGGTAACACGCATAGGTTGTGGCATCGCAGGATTTACCAACGAAGAGATTTCGCCTCTGTTCGAAAAGGCTCACGATGTAGAGAATATCGTGCTGCCACTTGGGTGGTAAAGATAATAATCCCCGGCCTGCTGTTGCAAGTCGGGGATTATTGTATTTATGCGGCCTGGGCGTGGCGGCGGGATACTCGGAGTTGGTGGCCGTAGACCAGACAGGCCATGCCAAAATAGGCTGCGGCCTGGATCCAGAGATAGCGTACCTCGGGCACTACGTCGCTAAGGGTAGCTCCCATAGTGTTCATACGTACAAAGGCGCGGGCACCAAAGGTGCTGGGGAACAGCCATGATATGCCTTGCCATACACCAGGGATGGCGCTCTGTGGCCACGACACACCTGTGAGGAACAGCAACGGCAGCGAGATAAACACCATGAGCAGCATGACATTCTCGCGATAACGCACCAAGCAAGATACGGTCATGCCGAAGAACACGCAGGCCAACAGGTATGGCAGCATGAGGCAGAACAAGTCCCACGCCTTGACCATGGCCACAAACGAGAATATACGCGGCACAACCATAGTGAGGTATGCACCCATCACGGCATATATCATGATATAGCACATAGCCTTGCCGCCAACGATGCGATAGATGCCACTATAGGCAGGATGCACGGGGATAAGGTCGCCATAGCGACTGGTTTCGCGGGCTGTACCTGCACCAAGTCCGATACCCAATACGAGTGTCTGCTGGAATATAAGCATGAGTACTGCGGGGATGACAAACGTGCCATAGCCGCACTGGGGATTGAACATAGGCACATCTACGAAATCGAGCGGACGCGACTGTATCTGCTCTTCGCGCACGGTATATTTGCCAGCCATCTTGTTCTGCAACTGAGCACCCATGTGCTGGGTAACAGCTACAGCAGCCTGATACAGGGCCTTATAGGTGAGCATGAGCGACATGTCGCAATACACGCTGAGTGTGGCTTGCTCCATGCGACAGATGCGGGTGGCAAAATCGCTTGGGATATAATAGATGCCCTTGGCCAACTGGCGCGATACGAGCGATTTGGCTTCGTCCATATCGGCAGCATGGCACAGAATCTTGACATCGGCTGATGCATCGAGCTTGCGAACCAACTCGCGCGAGAGATTGCTATGCGAATCGTCGACTACCACCACAGGAACCTCGTGTATCGTCTCATTGTTGTATATCCACGAATAGAGCAGTGGATAGATGAGGGGCACGATGATAAAGAAGATGAGTACGCCCTCATCGCGCACCACCTGCTTCATCTCCTGTCGCCAGATATAGGCGGCATCGCTTACAGCCTGATATAACTTATGGAATATAGACATAGGTGAGCATTGCATTTTTAATCTTTCCGATGACGAACCATGGCATGAGCATGAAGGCCACAAGGGCTACAAAGTGGAACCACACCTCGAGCAGCGGGAAGCCATTGAACACGCAGACTGAGAACAGCTTGTAGTAATGACGCAATGGGAACAGCCACGACAGCGACTGCAGTGCGCCATCCATACCCATCACGGGGAAGGCCGAACCTGCCATAGAGAAACTAAGCACAGCCCACAGCGAGCAGATACTCATGGACATGCGGAGCGAAGGCATGAGGCCGAAGGCAAAGATGCCAAAGCCCTGAGCGGCAAACACCTCGAGCAGAGCCAGCAGCACCAGCATGCCCACACCACCCTGATTGGGGAATCCGAGTATGCGGAACATATATACCTCGTAGGCAAAGATGAGTGCCAACCAGATGACGGTCTGCATGCCAAACTTACCTATCAGCGCGATGACCATACGGTTGTCGGCCATAGCGAGCCACTGCTTACCTGTATCGAACTTTAGCTCCATACCCAGCGAATAGGCTGTAATAAGGAATATGAACAGCATCATGACACCGGGCACGAACACGGTGGAGAGATAGACATTGTAGTTGGTCCAAGGGTTGCCTATCTGGTGCAGGTCGATAGCAATGGGCTGAAGGAATGCCATTATCTGATCCTGGGTGTAGCCCTTGGCACGCATGGTGGCCTGACCTACTGCTGCAGAACCAAGATTAGATATGGTCTTGAGGTCCTTCATAAGCAGCGAGCCTGCCATGATGTATGCCAGATTGTAATAATAGGATATCTTGGGCTGGCGAGAGGCTAGCAGATCGTCGGTAGTACCCTTGGGGATATAGAGGAAGGCGTAGATGTCGTTCTCCTGTACGGCGCGACGAGCATCGGACACACTGGGATAGTGGGCCACAACCTTGGAACTCTGGAACCCATCAAGGCGACGAATGAGTGCACGAGTGGTGGTGGTATTGTCGAGATCGACCACACCCACGGGCATGTTCTGTGGCAGTCCGTCGTCCATCAGCGATGTAAAGAATATCATCGCCAACAGCGGGAATACTACCATACAGCAGCCGTAGATGGGATTCTTGACCATAATCCTCACCTCGCGCAAGGCCATCTGCCATATCTGATTAAAACACTTCAATTCTTCAATTTTTTAATTCTTCAATCCTTCAATTATTTGATGATCAGCGACATGCCTGGGCGCAGACCCTCGAGTTTCTCAACGGGGCGAGCCTTTACCTCGAAGGTCTTAAGGTCGTACTGACCATTGGCCTTGGTGGCCTTCCATACGGCATACGAACCCTGATCCTTGAGGTAGTAGACCTTCATCTTGACAGTCTTGTCGAATGCTGGTACAAAGGCATCGAACTCGGTGCCTACCTGCATGCCGTTCAACTGGTCCTCGCGTACATTGAATGTGCCCCACATATCCTGCATTACAGCGATCGACATGATGGGCGAACCTGTACCTACCAGCTCGCCTACCTTAGGATAAACATCGCTTACCTCGCCCTCCATCTGGGCAATCTGTACTGTCTCGTGGATGTAAGAGTTAACCTCCTGAACAGCACCACGGGCGCGACCTACCTGAGCACTGGCAGCCAGTTTGTCCTCCATACGGGCACCGTTCTTAGCCATGTCGTACTGACTCTGGGCTGCCTTGCACTGGGCCTCCATAGCCTTGTAGTTGGCATAGGCCTCATCGCGCTTCTGGGCACTCATCACGCCCTCGTCATACAGGCGCTGAACACGATTATACGACTTCTCGGCAATCTCGAGTCCGGCCTTAGCCTGCTGGAGCACTGAGAAAGCACCCTGAATCTGCTCCTTACGGGCACCGTTCTGAGCCTTGAGCTCGAGTGCAGCGGCTGCACTCTCGGCACTCTGGGCCTGCTCCATTTTTGCACGAACCTCTGGTGCATCGAGTATGGCGAGGGTATCGCCCACCTTGACGTAGTCGCCCTCTTTTACACGCAACTCAAGAATACGACCTGGCACCTTGCTCGACACGCGATACTCGGTAACCTCTACCTGTCCCTGGATAATCTCTGGATCGCGACCCAGTGCGAAGAATCCGATAAGTGCCACGATGATAACTACAGCTGCAAAACCAATAATGGCAAGCAGAATGTTGTTATGCTGTTGTTTTGACTGATTTGACATAATATCTATAATTACTCTAAATTCTTAATTCTAAATTCTTAAATTACTCCAACGTACCGAGAGCCTTCTGCAGGTCAACCTGCGAGAGTTTAACCTCGATCTCAGCATCGATCTTCTGCGACTGAGCCTTCATCCAGGCTGTCTGGGCCTCCATCACTACGGTAGGTGATATCACGCCCTCCTGGAAACCAAGATTGGCTGTGCGCAGATTCTCGTCGGCATGCTGGATGTTCTTCTGTGCCATAGTGAGCTTCTTGTTGGCCTCATCCACCTTGAATGTAACCTGGTTTACCTGCAGCTCAATCATCTCGCGAGCCTCGGCCAGTTCCAGGTTGGCAATGGCGGTAGCACCCTTCGACGCGCGTACCTTATACATTACGTCGCCCCAGTTCCAGATGGGCACACGAACCATCACACCTACGTTCCACACGCCTGAGAACTTGCGCTGGAAACCATTATACAGGTTAGGATTGCTGACAGCATAGCCGCCTGTGAGCAGTACCTGTGGTAGATTGCCAGCCTTGAGCACGTTGGTGCTCTGCTTGCTCAGGTCGACTGCATTCTGCAGCAGCTTGAGCTCTGGGCGATAGGCCACAGCCTTCTCTACATCGAGTTGTGGTGCAAGCTCTACCACAGCGATATTCTCGTTCTGCTCGTCGAGGAGTGTTACAGGCTCGTTGAGTGGAAGTCCGCACAGCTGGTTGAGCAGCATGCGCGAAAGTACCAGTCCGTCGTTGACCTTGGTCAGCGTCATCTCGGCCTCGTTCACTTTTACGTCTACGCTCAGTCCGTCGCTACGTGTAGCCACGCCCTCGTCGATCATCTTGTGAACATCGCTATCAAACTTCTTGACCAGTTCGAGATAACTCTCGGCCAACTGCTTCTTGTGGTGGAGCGAAACCACCTGCCAGTAGGCCTGGTCGATCTGATAGAGTGTGGACTGACGACGAACATCGGTGGTATTCCTTGCCATCTCGGTGTTGATATCTGCCATCTTGTTGGCTGCGATAATTGCACCACCCATAAACACAGGCTGCGACACCATGATAGCACCAGCAAACATGTTGCGGGTATCGGTATCGAGCGCATCTACAACTTTCTGTCCCATTCCATTCAGCGCATTGGCTATATCACCAAAGCCCTGAGCAGCCATCTGGTTGATAACGGCCCCAGAGAGTCCCATCGCCTCCAACGTCTGAAGAGTGACTGGGGGCAGCTGCGACATCGTCTGCTGAAAACCCTGCTGCATCTTGGCGCCGACGGCTGTTCCCAACTGTGGGAGTGCGGCCTTCTGGTCGTCGCTAAGCAGACTGATAGGTTTGCTGGTGTGCTGATATGTACCTACAGCACTCACGTGGGGCAGATACTTGGTGCGGGCCGACTTGCGAACATTCTCGGCCACATCCTCTTTAAGTTTGGAAACACCAAGCTGCTTGTTGTTGCGCAGGGCCATCTGTCGGCAGCTATCCAGACTGAGCACGCGCTGAGCCTGAGCTGGCATGATGGCTGCACTAAGCAGCATTATTCCAAAAATCTTCTTCATACTCGATTATTTAAATGAAAATGTTTTCGTTCCAATCATATTTCCATCCACAAAGATGCTTACACGGTAGTCGCCTGCCTCGAGCATCTGTGTCATATTCCAATATACAGTAACTGGTGTTTCTTCGCCAGTGTACTCTATTACTTTCTTGGCCGAGCACTCTATGTTGCGGTTCTCGTAAGCAAACGATCCACCACCGCTCAGAGTGTTGCCACCAGGATTCTGAATGCGCACGTAGACGGTGCGATTGCCATTAGAGGCAGTGACGTTCTTGGCAATGTTGAAGCTTACACGGAACTGCTTAAGATCCTTAAGTTTCTTGGCCACCTTACCACGCTTGTCGAGCATCTGCAATGAGATGCCTGTAGCATCGAGCTGGGCTGCGATAGCCACCTTCTCCGACAACGAAGCCTTCTCGCTGTTGAGTCCGGCAACCTCAGCATTACGCTCAGTGAGTTCGGCATTTACACGACTGTTCTCGGCCATCAGGTTCTGATTCAGACGATTAAGCGAGTCAATCTGATACACATAGTCGCGCAGCACCTCGCGCACAGTAGCAAGCTCCTTCTTGAGGCGTGCTATCTCGCGGGCATCGCTAGCCTTAACCTGCTTGAGTTCCTCGAGCAGTTTCTGTGTCTTCATCTGCTCAGCTGTAAGTTGGGCGATGATAGAATCGTTGTTAATCTGAGTCTTCATCTCGCTGTACTGCATGGTGAAGCGCTCGTATTCGTTTTCCATCTCCTGCTTGTCAAGTTCGGCAAGCTCCTCCATATCCTGTACCACCTGTTTCTGCTCCTGCAGATTTACGAACAGCCACGCTGCTGCGCCCACCAGGGCAAGGATAACTACTATAAGAGGTATTAAAATCTTCTTGTTCATATTTCGCAATATATAATTTTTCGGGTGCAAATATAGATTATTTCTACGAAATAACAAAAGAAAATGCGATACAAACATTTAAGCAACATTAAAATTAAGAATTTTAGCGACTTTTCGACCAATTTTTACAGTTTATGACACAAATATTTGGAACTTATAAATAAAAAATGTATATTTGCCCACAGAAATTAGAACAATCTGTATGGCGAAGAAAAACTTTCTATCTAAGGTATTCCATCTGTATTATGATGGTTTTCGCTCGATGACGCTAGGCAAGACGCTGTGGGCCATCATACTGATAAAATTGTTCATAATCTTCGTGGTCCTGAAATTATTCTTCTTCCCAAACTTTCTGAAGCAGCATGCCGGGGGCGATGAGCCGTCGTATGTGGCCAAAGAGCTTGTGGATCGTGCAAAATAGTTTTAATCCTTAATATTATGCTACAAAACCTAATTCTAAACATCGATGCCGGAATGATCGACTGGTCGAGAGCGCAATTTGCTCTGACGGCAATCTATCACTGGCTCTTTGTGCCCCTGACGCTAGGACTAGCGGTGATAATGGGCATAGCAGAGACCAAGTACTATTGTACTAAAGACGAGTTCTGGAAGGGTGCAGCCAAATTCTGGCAGAAGCTCTTCGGAGTAAACTTTGCCATGGGTGTGGCTACGGGTATCATACTCGAGTTTGAGTTTGGTACCAACTGGAGCAACTACTCATGGTTTGTGGGCGACATATTCGGTGCCCCACTGGCTGTTGAGGGTATCGTGGCCTTCTTTATGGAGAGCACGTTTGTGGCTGTGATGTTCTTTGGATGGAAGAAGGTATCGCCCGGATTCCACCTGGCATCAACGTGGCTCACAGGACTGGGAGCAACGATATCGGCATGGTGGATACTTGTGGCCAACGCATGGATGCAATGCCCTGTGGGCTGCGAGTTCAACCCCGACACCATGCGCAATGAGATGGTATCGTTTGCCGAAGTGGCTCTGTCGCCATTTGCAGTATCGAAGTTCTGCCACACAGTTACCTCGTCGTGGATTATCGGAGCGATATTCTGCGTGGGCGTTTGTTGCTGGTATCTGATGAAGAAACGTCACACCAAGCTGGCCATCGAGAGCATGAAGATAGGTGCTGGCGTAGGACTGGTAGCTGCTCTGCTGGCAGGTGGTACGGGACATAAGTCGGGCATGGATGTGGCTGAGGTTCAGCCCATGAAACTGGCTGCGATGGAGGCTCTGTATGATGGTGGAACAGAACAGGGACTGAAGCTTATCGAAGGCATAGAGGTGCCATACGGACTGAGTATTATGGCCACCAACGATCCTAAGGGATACGTGCCAGGCATCAACGATCTGGTGAACGGCTACACTACTCCTGATGGAAAGACTGAACCATCGGTAGAGGAGAAGATGGAGCGAGGCAAGAAGGCCATCGAGGCTCTGGCCGCCTATCGCAAGGCTAAGATTGAAGGCGAGGACGCCAGCCAATATCTGGCAGTGCTCAACGATAATATGAAGTACTTTGGCTATGGATATCTGAAGAACAAGACTGACGTGATACCACCAGTAGCCGTAAACTTCTGGGCATTCCGCGTGATGGTAGGTGTGGGCTGTCTGTTCATACTGTTCTTTGCCGTGATACTGGCTGTGACATATAAATGGCCAAAGGCTCTGTTTGGCAAGCGCGACATCACTGCCCTACCCGCTTGGCACTATTGGGTGGCTATCGCACTGATACCCTTGGGCTACATCGGATCGGAGTGTGGATGGCTGGTAGCTGAGTTTGGACGCCAACCCTGGACCATCCAGGATATGCTGCCCACATGGGCTTCGGTGAGCGATCTGCAGTCGTCGAGCGTTATCATCACGTTCTTCCTCTTCCTCATCCTCTTCAGCACCATGCTGGCTGTTGAGATTAACATCTTACTGAAACAAATTAAGAAAGGACCTGAAGTATGACATACACATTTTTGCAACATTATTGGTGCTTTATAGTATCGCTATTAGGAGCACTGCTGGTATTCCTGCTGTTTGTTCAGGGAGCCAACTCGGTGGCACGTTCGCTAGGTGTGACTGAGGAGGGACGACGACTGGTGTACAACTCTACAGGACGTAAGTGGGAGTTTACATTTACCACGCTGGTAACATTCGGTGGTGCATTCTTTGCATCTTACCCGCTGTTCTACTCCACCTCGTTTGGCGGCGCCTACTGGCTGTGGATGATAATACTGTTTACGTTTGTGCTACAGGCTGTGAGCTACGAGTTCCAGAACAAGATTGGAAATTTCCTTGGCCCTAAGACCTTCCAATTTTTCCTGACACTTAATGGTATCGTGGGTCCGCTGCTGCTAGGTGGTGCTGTAGCCACATTCTTCGAGGGTTCGAACTTCATAGTAGACAAGGCAAACCTGGTAGACGCAGGAGCGATAACACCAGTGATATCGCGATGGGCCAACGCAAGTCACGGACTAGATGCACTACTTAACCCATGGGTACTGGTACTGGGCTTTGCTGTAGTGTTCCTGGCTCGTGTGCTAGGCATACTCTACGTTATGAACAATGTGGACGATGAGGACATACGTTCGCGTGGCAGTGTACGACTGATTGGTGCCGCCGTGCCGTTCCTGGTGCTGTTTGTGGCATATCTGGTGCACGTGCTGCTTAAGGACGGTTATGCCTACAATGCAGAGGGGGTGATCTATATGGAGCCATACAAGTATCTTAACAACTTCCTTGAGATGTGGTACCTGCTCGTAGTATTACTGATAGGTGTGGTACTGGTGCTGTTTGGTATCGGCAAGACTATCTTCTCTAAGAAGTACATCTGTGGCATTTGGCCTGCAGGCATAGGCACAGTGCTCACTGTATTGGCACTGCTGCTAAGTTGCGCTTGGAACAACACAGCCTACTACCCATCGACTGCCGACCTGCAGAGTTCGCTCACAATGGCCAACTCATGCTCGAGCGAGTTCACCCTGCGCACTATGTTCTATGTATCGCTACTGGTACCATTTGTACTGGCCTACATCGTCTACGCCTGGAGAGCTATCGACAAAAAGAAAATCACCAAGGATGAGCTCCAAGGTGATGACCACGCATACTAAACAAATATCCCCGCCTTGATGGCGGGGATATTTATTATTTAAACAATCCGTCGAGGTAAGTGTAGAACGCAGGATCCTCGCCTACTACGGTGTTGATAATCTTGCCCTGAGGATCGATTACCACCTTGGTGGGGAATCCCTCGATGCCATACTGATCGGCGATAGTCTGTAGCTTCTCGTCAGGGCAGCGAACCTGCAACCATGGCAGCTGATGCTCATCTACTGCAGCCTTCCACTTGTCCTCAGTGTCGCGACAGTCCACACCCAGTATCTCCATCTTGTCCTTATACTTGGTGTAGGCCTCCTTCATGCTGGGGATGCCACGAATGCACCATACGCACCATGACCCCCAGAAATCCAGAACTACATATTTTCCACGCAGACTAGACAGTTTGGTGGTAGAACCCTGAAGGTTGGGCAACTCGAAATCGGGAGCCAAGCCATCAGCCTGTGCCTCATCAGCAGCAGTCTCGACAGCTTGTGTTTCTTCGGTGGCCTGAGCGGGCTTTGCTTTGCCCGCACATGCGGCCATCAAAGTAACCGTTAGCAAAAGTAAAGTAAGGGTTAAAACTGACTTTTTCATATACGAACCTAATTATTTAATTAATATTATTTCTTGTAGCACTCAAAGATGGCGTCGACGCGAGCCTCCGACATCTTCTTGGTAAACAGACTTACGATCCATACCACCGGGAATCCACCCACCATGGCGATAGCACCACAGTTGATAGGATTGATGGGATTGCCGGCCAGCATGTTGATGACAGTTAGTCCCACGCCCCATGTAAAGCAAGCCCACACACTCTTGGTGGTGATGTTGCGCTGATACAGACCCAGCATGAATGGAGCCAGGAACGCACCAGCCAGAGCTCCCCACGAGATACCCATAAGCTGGGCAATGAACGTAGGAGGATTGAGTGCGATGAGCAGCGAGATGGCGATGAAGAACATGATGAGCACACGCATAACAACCACCTTACGACGCTCTACCTTCTCGGATACGATATCATTGATTTCACCATCCTCAACCTCGCCTGGCAGCGACTTCTTGTCGCGATAGATAAGGTCGAGCGTCATAGTAGAACTAGATGTGAGCACCAGCGATGCGAGTGTCGACATAGATGCCGAGAGCACCAGCAGCACTACCAGCGCGATAAGGATATCGGGCAGATTTACCAGCATAGATGGCACGATAGAGTCGAATGCCAACTTGCCGTTAGGCAGCATAGGAGGAGTGCCAAACAGGCGACCGAAACCTCCCAGGAAGTAGCATCCACCAGCTACGATAAACGCAAACACGGTAGAGATGACGGTACCACGCTTAATGGCACTCTCATCGGTAATCGAGTAGAACTTGCCCACCATCTGTGGCAGTCCCATGGTGCCCAGCGATGTAAGGATGACCACACCCAGCAGACCCCAAGGATCGGGACCGAACCATGATGCAAAACCACCATTCTCCATCGGGTTGGCATCTGAAGGGATAGCAGCCAGTTTGTCGACAGCAGCAGATAGTCCGCCCTGCAGATTGAGCACAGCCACGATTACAGCCA
>Ga0256407_10013234_pt1 | contig 11056 bp, 13 predicted proteins | sample RumenRJG_04DNA_FD_193489 | JGI IMG/M metagenome (GOLD analysis project Ga0256407, IMG submission 193489) | Bovine rumen microbial communities from Lethbridge, Alberta, Canada - RJG_04 | ecosystem: Host-associated > Mammals > Digestive system > Stomach > Rumen | place: Canada: Alberta... | reverse complement strand
CAATAGATTCATATCACAGATCTATTAATCAAAAACCGTCGCAAACTATATCTAGATAAAAAGAGAGTATAGAGGTGTACCCGTTTTGGGTACACCTCTATACTGTGTGCACAGCGTCACCGGAGGAGGCAAGAAAATGGTATACTCTGCGACAATATACCCTTTTCTTAAATATGAATGAAGCATTGGCGATCAGGAGGATCACAACACTGTCAATTATATGTTAATTCTTAATATCCATAAATAGTTCTCTATTAAAATATGGCATAACTCTCTCGATCATATCTGCAATAGATTCTGCCAATTCTTTGACTTCAGGATTAGCACCACCGTTTTTATTTCTCTCTTTATATACATGCGCCCATTCAGTAAGATTTACTCTAAAAATAAATGATGATGGAATTGAGAGCATATATAGGCCTCTCTTTACATCATTCTTATCTGCTAAATCTTCTCTAATATATCCATTAACTGCTTTTACATATTTTACATCATCTTTTATAATAAATTCAGGAGTCTGAATATTTAACTCTTTCATTGCCTCTTCTGTAGTAAGAATCTTATCTTTATAATAATCTGATTTTTCACCTTCTTTGAAATCTGCTAATCTAGAAGATTCTCTAATAATACGATTATTATATCTACATGCATGAGCATCCCAATCATCCTGCCCTGCTCTATGTAGTCCATATACTGTAAATGACATATCTACAAACCTAAGAAGAGTAATATGATGCTTACCAAATTTGCAAAGCTTTTTCATATATTCGTCAAACTGCTGTTTATCCTCATCTGATGCTCTACCGTCTATAAACCCAGATCTTGTTAAACATCTTTTGCAAAGGTCTCTGATAGCATATTCTGTTTGACGGTCCATGTGTCTTTTAGAAAAATACATAGATACAATAGCATCATCGATTCCAGAAATAGAATTTAAGTAAGCATTCATTTTTTATTCCTCCTCAATAGTGATGTAATACATTCGTTTAGATCATTTATTTCTTTATTATATTTATCCACTTCTGATTTATTGCTACCATCAGCATTTAATATACATATTCCGGCAGGAGCTAATGCATCCATATAGATAATATTTTTAATAAAGGTATCCATGAATATATGCTCTAAAATATTATCTGGCTTATAATTCTTACAGAATTTGGTAAACGCTATTAATAGCATTGTAATACCATCATCGTCTTTATGCTCTTTAAGATGCGTTCCAAGAATTCTAGAGCATATATTAATATCATGAATGTTTTGGTTATGATTATCTACATATTTAAAGTTAAATTCTTTAAATAGCTTCTCTGGTCTTTCTAAATCATATCTTTTAATTTTACATCTGCTACAGAATTCTTTAAAACTTTTTAAACCAATTATTTCGTCTACAATAAATAATTTATCTTTTTCTAATTTAGCAATTTTATCTCTATTATTTAATTCATCTTTTTTCAATTCTTCTATATATGAATCGATATTAGAAATAGTTTTATCTCTAATTTCTGTAAAAGAATCAGACACAATTTTACCAATATCTGATTGCATCTTATCTGTTTCTCTTGTATACTCTGAAATAAGTTTATCTATATGATCTGCACAAATAGAATTATATGCATCTACTAAATCATTGATTAATCCTTTAGCCAAATCATATCTAATACCTTTAAGAATGCCTATATTAGCAGATGGATTATATGTAGCAATATTTATAGTATCACGTACACTCTTTGGGAGCTTAAGATAAATTTCGGATCTTGATGCCTCTTTAATCTTAGGGCCATATTCTAACATAAGAGCCATAAGGCACTGCATGTCTTCTGGATTAATATTATCAGTAAATTGATTGGCCTTCATTACTTCTTTGATAATATCTAAATCTAATTCTGGTCTTTTATTTGGATCTATAATATAATCAGATAATTGACCATCTGGTTCTACAACCTTATCTCCTAACATATTTCCACCAGGAGTTTTTAATACATTATATAATCCTGAACTCAGATCAGACATGTCTTTTAATTTTTGTAATTCTTCTATACTACTAATATCTGCTCCTTCTTTTTCCATTGTTACCTTCTCGTCTTCTGGCATGGTCTCCTCCTTAATTATTCATCTTGTAAATCTCTACCACATGATTGTATTGATAATCTAATTTGTTGCTGCAATTGTGGTCCATAATCACCATCTACAATATATAAAAGGTATTGGTCTCTAAAGAAATTACCTCTATCAGATATAATAGAATTAATATATCTTGCTATATTTGGTTCATAGCATAGCTCTAAAATAGAATATAGGTCAATATCAAAAGTTTGAATTTCTTCTAATACTCTTCTAATATTACCATGAATCATTCCAAGTTTTTCACTAGCAAATAGTTGCATGCTATAGCTTAGATATGATTCGTTTTTCTTGATGGCACCTAATCCGAGAGCATTATATATACTATCTTTCTCTCTAATAAGATAATTAGTAAAGAAACTGATCATCTTAGACGTAAAATTAGATACCAAAAAATCATATAGATAAAAAGCTGCTGAATAATAATCTGTGGAGTCAGATTGATTGAATTGTAAATTATAAACATTACATAATTTATTGATAATATTTATGTATGTATCAAATCTAGTCTGCTGAATATCATCTTTATTAGATGAAAATCCATCTGATAAAGAGATAAACTGTTGTTCATATGCATAAACCATGTTAGGCAATCCTTGATTGAATAATCTAAATTTAATCTTAATAGAATTATCAATCACATCATTAATATATGTAGTATCAAATTTACTCAAGATAGATGCAAGCATATTATCTACATTAGTGTTAGCACTATTAGAAGAATACTGGAATAGTGGTTCACCATATTCAGCAGCCTTAGCAGACTCAAAAATATCATCTGTTTGCATAAATATAACCTCCCGACAAAAAATAATAATTAATTAATGGTTTAGAAACATATAAAATATAATATTTATACATAAGGAGGGTGAAATATGACACAAACATATAAGCTAAAAGAACCGGTAATTATAGATACAGATGATTACTCTCCTAAAGAAATAGAAATAATTAAAAAAGTATTATTACCTAAATCAGAACGTGCCAAAAATATAACAGTAATTAAAATCCCTAAAGGAACAAAAATAGAATATATTTAAAAAATAAACCCCATAGGCTTTATGCCTATGGGGATATTTTTTAAATAGTTTCACCACTACTAACAAACTCCTTAAATGCATTAAGGTATTTGTTGTAGATTTTATCTTCATTAAAACCCTTTGCAATTTTGGCACGTTCTGATATATCCTTGCTACCCTCTGCTGCAAGGATGAGTTTCGCCTGCTTGGGAGTAAATGTCCTCCCAAAACACTGATACCCTCCCTGTACACGAAGAACGTTACCACTGGGCTTCTGTTTGGTTTCTGTTATGGTTGTATTAGGAACAACCACTGAATCAGAATTGTCTTCGACTTTATTATGATCATGATTATCTTCTTCGTTTACAGCTGTGAGTACATGAATGTTACTCATAGTTGCCATGATCTGATCATAATAGTCCTTTCCAAATGCTTTTTTGAGATATTTTCTTGCGTAATATAGCCTTTTAGCACCTCCTTTCACTTTATCTTTCTCATGAAGAATATCTGCATAATAAATATCATATACACAGTCAAGTTTAGCTTCACTGTCGTAGGTATAGTATATAAACATAAAAAAGTCATCTATACTAGTGAAGGTTGTTGGAATCTCCACTAGATTTATGTTTGTCTTTTTGGTGACTTTAGGGGTATCAGTCTTCTTTTTTGTGGTCTCAGGTTTAGGCTCAGGCTCCTGAACAACATCCTCTGCTGTTGTGGGTTCAATGGTGATACCCATCTTTGTCATAGCGTCTTTGAAACTAACTGCCAGGTTGGTTGTGACTTCTTCCATTTTTACACCAACATCAAGCGCAAATTCTTCTGCTGTTTTTGCTTTTATTCTCTCGTTTTCTCTTATGAGCATTTCGATGTGTTTTGACACATCGTTTTCGAAACTTTCCAATTGAGAGTTAATAGCAGCCATTATCTGTTGTTGTGATGTGATCATCATCTTTTCATCGATTACTTGATCATATACAGCATGAAGTTTACTGTATATTATATAATCTCTCAAATGATCTGGTATTGCTGTATAGTATGTTGCATACCCTATTATCATACTGTCATTCATATCTTCACCGTTGAGAATCACGGCAGCTTCAGGGTTAATCACTATACCCAATTTACCATCAGACGCTGTTTCATAATCGGATGGGTAAATAGGAATTTTCGGATCATATCGGAAATCTTCATTGAGAGATACAATCGGAAGCACGATAATAGATACAGGCTTTCCTTTCTCGGCAAAGCAAAGTTTGCCTTTGAAATCAATTATGATACAAAGATCTGTTGCACTAACGCCAGTAATATCAAGTATTTCCGGCGAAACAACGCTTCCTTTTTTAGATGTGATAATGTCCAAATTTCTGAATCCGATTAACTTGTTTAAATTTACCATAGCTTTCTTCTCCTTTACATTTAATATTTATAAATCGTAACAACAGGTTTCATATTTATTATATCTAATTATTGTAAATCATTTTTTAATTAGATATTATAAGTGTGATAATAGTAATATAACAACAAATACCAACAAAAAGGAGAAGACCATTATGCTTGATACAACAATTTTTATCACGTCAGACGAATACACGTTAGAGAATCCTGTTCATGTTTTTGGATATAATGCAGAATATAGATATCCTCTTACCAATGTTTATATTAATAAAGTCGAAGATAATTCTGATTATGCAGATAAACCACCATTCGTGCTCACTTTTACAGGAGAATGTGGTCCTATTTCTCTTAGACGTTATACGTATCTTTTGTATAACAGATGTGCTTTTTTTAATGATATACAAGATTTATATATAGAGGAATATATGGATACAGTAGAAACATGTGCTAGTATCTATGTTCCAATATATACTAATGATAAAGATATATTATCATTGATAAGAGCTAGAGCAAAAGCTGATCATATGGATATACCTGATTATATTAAATTAGGGATATCTATAAATGATAATGATGATGTTATTAAGAAATGTCTTGTAATACAATTAGATTTTCGTAAGTTAGATTCAAGGTACACGTATTCTACTAGTGAAGCATTAACTACCATGCTGTGCAATGACATTATACCGCTGGTTAGATATCTGTATGCAAATGATTTGTTATCCAAAAGAGTTAAGCTTTGCAAAGTAGAAGAATTAAAAGATGGAAAATATAAATTATTCCATCCGGTATATGATCTTATGTATGAGGCATTTGGACCTCGTATTCTTACTATATCCTCAACGTCTGTTAGATTAAAAGAAAATATATCTCTTGTTGAGATTGATTCTGAGATGGTAGATATTATTAATTTTCTTAATACTCATGGATATAAGACCACAAATTGCTGCCAGGGGCATCCACCGTTTAATACAGATTATTATATTTCTATATTTGCAGATGATAAGGCACATCGTTTAATTGAGAAATTGAGCACTCATCCTCTTTTCTATACAATGTTCGATGAGGTAGAATATTTAGAATTAGCTGAATGCTTTGTCATAAGAGCAAATTCTGATGAATATAGAACATGGTGTTGCACAGATGGATATAAAGAAACAATAGAAAATTATAACAACTTTTTTAAGAATGTTATAAATGAGTCTGAAATGTATGAAAAACATGATACATATAAAAATGCAGTAGCTGTAACTCATAAAGAGAATGGTATGTTAACAGATGCCGTCATTATAGCAGATCCAATAATAATAGAGGAAATTGTTAAATGTACTAATATAATAGAGGATCCCTCTATAATAAAAGAAATTATCCTTTATCCTGAAACAAAGATTGGGTATGTGTTTGAAACTGAAGAAAAAGCAGAACCAGAGGGTGGGGATTAATCCCCACCCTCTGATCACACAGGGAAGGACAAGAGGTATAAACTTTCATGGGGACGAAAAGTTTATACGAACGGAGAGTCAGGGATTCGAACCCTGGGAACCAGTAATAGTTCAACGGTTTTCAAGACCGTCTCAATCGGCCACTCTGACAACTCTCCTTAAATTTTTAACTTCTAATAATGTGTTATTTACATATTAAAAAATAACAAGGAGGAAGAAAATGAAAAAGATAATACCTGATGAGAAATGTGATATAAGCTGTATACAAGATTCAGATGATGAGGGATTAGAAATAATTTTTATAGCAAACGACGGAAATTTTATTATACATATTGATTATAAAGGTATATCATATGGAACGCAATTATATCGTGGTACAGCTATATATAATCATAATGTAATTAATAGTGCTCGTGCATTCATTATGAGTAAATATTCTGAGTATCTAATACTTAAAACAATGTATGATAATATTTGTAATCTTAAAGAATTATATGAAATTACAAATAGTATTATAAGCTACATAAACAATATGTATCCGCTTTATGTAACAAATGAAAAGGAGAAAAGAAATGCAGAATAATAAGTCACTGAATGAAACATTGGATCGGATTAGAAACAAAACTGTTATTAAATCATCCAATGTGGCTGCTGATTCTATAGAAATTAAAGTATCAGATATATCTGATAATGAACGGGTATCTAGTATTATATTTAATAGAGACTATATAGAGATGTGTGGAATTAGATATAAATTCGCATATAACCTTACAGACGAAGACTATAATCTTTTAAGAAATGATATTATAGATTATACTCTTGGATATTATTTATCAGAGCATACTGATAATATAATGAAGAATTTATATGATCTTATATATAACGCTATTTTAGAGTATCATATTATTTGCCCTTTTAACGAAGCTCTATTTCGTTTGGTTAAATATACCATTAATACTCCATCATATTATGATGATCTTACTAATTTTAATGAATCAGATAGATTTATATCTGTATATATGGAATATTTTTATGCAGGCGATTATGGAAATAGATACAATATTACGTTTAAATTATATGGTAATAAGTATATTCTTATAGAATCAAATAATATTAGTGATATTGTAGACGTAACTGACGAATCTATAGAGACGTTTAGATTAATAGTATATGGTATATATAGCCTTTATGAGGCCGAAACCATATTAAATAAATCAGTACATCAATGCCGTGATGAATGTATTAAATTAGCAAAAAATATAAATAAACTTATTGGCATGATTAGAAAGGAAACGGATGATGAAACTGACTAAATATCCTAGTATAGATATAAATAAAATAATTTGTATAGACAATATCATATATGAGATGAGATATAATTATGAATCCATTGATATTACTTTTCGTACAATGAATCCTGAATATGATGTTACAATAAACATTGTATACAGGCACGAATATGAAGAGATTAACCCAAATAAATTCAAAATTAATCGTGTTATTATAGTTCATTTTAACGAACATCCTGATGATATACGTATTATGAACAAAGATGCAGATGAATCGTTAAAATATATCTCTAAAATTAGAGATTACTGTGGAGAATACTTTGATGCAAATCTTATTTCTGTTAGACTTACTTCAGAGTCTAATAAAGAAGGAAGAAAAATAATTGATAAAATTGTAAATTGTATAAATAAAATTATCTCTTTTGCAGCTCCTTTATAAATTTAAAGGGAGGAGATTTAATCTCCTCCCTTATATTATTTTTTATCTTTCATAAGCATATATTGGATATCCATTAGCAACAGTAGCTTTACAATTCAATATTCTTTGATTCTTAGATCCTCTGAATTTAAGTGATCCATCTTTCAATTCTTCAATAAATCTACCATATACTAAATAGTCTACTAATTTAATCATCTCATATTTTTTCGAATCTTCCAATATTTCATCCATATTATATCCAGTATATAGCCAGATATTTTTATCATTTCCATATCTTTCTCTAACTTTATTAATTATTGCCCATACTGTATCTATATTGTAATCTGATAGTGGTTCTCCTCCTAATATAGATACACGTTTAATGAATGGTTTATCTATATTATTTATAAACACATTCATTTCTTTTTCTGTAAATTCTTTTCCACCCATTTTATCCCATGTTTCTGGATTAAAACATCCTTTGCATTTTAATGGGCATCCTTGAACAAAAAGAGATACACCAACATCTATTCCATTACAGACTTCAAACTCATCAATTGCAGCATATCTCATTATATTATCACCTCTTCCAATTACCAAGTTTTCTGCTATGCTTATATCTCATTAATGTTTCTTGTTGTTTACCATAATTAAATGATCTTTTAAAATCCCCTGTTAAATATCCAGTAACTCTTCTAAGCTTCTGTATATTCTCAGATCCACAAATTGGACATTTATCTCCTTCTATTTCTTCATCATATTCACAATCTAAGCATATATCAGACGGGATATTTGCAGCGAAATATGGAATATCTTTATCCATCGCATAATTTACAATAGTCTCTAATGCTTCTATATTATCCTTAACACTAGATTCTAATTCTACATATGTAATACATCCAGCAGATGAATATCCGGTTAACTGAGCTTCAATATCAATTTTTTCAAATGGATTAAGCTCTTTCCATACTGGAACATGAATAGAGTTAGTAAAGAAATCATTCTCTGATACATTAGGAATAACTCCATATTTCTCTCTAAATTTTTTCATTGCAGTATAACATAAACTTTCTGCTGGGGTCATATATACACCAATATTAAGTTTATATTCTTCTTTAAATTCTTTACATCTATCTGCAAATAATTGCTCTATTTGCTTGGCTAACTTCATACCATTTGGATCTGTATGATCACATCCAATCAGAATTTGTAAAGTTTCTGCTAATCCTAATTGTCCTAATGCTAATGTACCATGCTTCAAAGCAGATCTTGTAGATTTTCCATCATATCCAAGCATAATTTTATTATTATACATGAATTTAGCAGAAGATGCAGGTTGAGAACATATCCATTCATATCTCTCTATAAGTGCATCTTTAGCATCATGTATAGCAGAATCTAATAATTTAAAGAATTCTACTATAATATCTGTATTATTTTCTTCTGCTTTTTCTTTAGCCATCATAGCAATAGTTGGAAGAATTACAGTTACTGGACAAATATTACCTCTTCCATCTTTTGTTTGAGGATTAATCCCTTCATCATGATTGATATCATATCCGTTTGCTGTTCTGCACGTGTTTCTCTATTGTTACCAATAGCACTGACTATATCATCAATGTATATTAATATACATTGTCTTCCGCTTCGGTTTTCAGATGCGTCGTTTCCTAAAACATCGCTAGTGCCTATCTCTAGCCCTACTTCCATACACTCATCAGGAATAGTCGATACACTTTCAATCATATTGATTGCTTAGCACGGTCTCAACCTACTATACCCACATTTTTAATTTATAGGTCCTAACCGTTAGCCCAATTTGGACACCTCTTGGCAGAGTTCAAAAGATTTTACATGGGCTGAGTTTACGCTTACCCATGGTGGAGAAATATGTTTTTGGATCATTTTTATCATATCCAGCATTACCAGACCAATCTATATTAGCATAGTTTGGATATAGACGTTTAGCTGTAGATTTTAAAGCTAATAAGAATAAATCATAATTAGGATCACCCATATGTCTATTAATACCTTTACCTAATTGGAATATACCACAAGGGAATATAGGTGTTCTATGATGTTTTCCTATACCTTTGATAGATTCTTCTAATATAGCTTTAATAACCAATTTACCTTCTGGTAATGTACATGTACCATAATTAATAGAAGTGAAAGGTCAAATGTTATCCTATAGGTTTTTTATCCTATAGATCTTATAGTTTCCTATAAGTTCAGCATATATATTCACCCTCGTTTAAACGTTAGGTTTTCAAACCATCCTATATATGGTTGTGTTGGGCACTCGTGGGTAGATTATTCTTGTCGTCACTACCTATGCGTTACGATGTCTGAATACCTTTTAAATTATTCAGATTATCTCGGTATTACCATGCTATAAAGTTTAGGCTTCACCGATATTACCCAAATGAATGCAAATATATTTCTATATTGCCAGCCACCTCAGTTTAGCTGATTTCCACTTCTTGATTGTAATGTATTTAGATTATGGTACATTGCTTCAGCTGATTGATATACCTCTCTTACTGTCATATCTTTAGCATATTCATATGCTTTAGGAAATTCTTTATACCAATCATCTTCAATAGATATGAATTTTATCTCTTTATTCTCTGGATGTTTATATTCTTCTACCAGATCCTCTCTTCTTTCTATATATTTTAATCCAATGCAGAAATGTTTATTGAAACTCTTTCTTACATATGGAACCATAGTCCAATCCAAATGTGTAGCAGATACACCACCAAATTGCTGTAGTGATTGAATCTGGAATATGACTGCTAATAATTGAAATGCAGTAGATGCTGACTGTGGTGGTCTTACATCTTTCTGTCCATCATCTAGAATAAATCCATTCTCAAATAGCATATCAAATGGAATAGACATACAGTTATGCATTCCAACTGCATATTTATCTAGATCATGTACATATACAATATTATTCAAATGATTGTAAACTTGTTTTTCTGACATATATTCTTCTAATGCCAATTGTCTACACATCTCTGAATCTGCTTCTCCAATACGTCCACCAAAAGATTGTTCATCTACATTAGCATTCTGATTCTGTACATTAGAAGCAGATATTTTTTCTTTGATAATTTTTCTGAATTTAGATCTTTTATTTCGTTCTCTTGTTCTTTCGTTTCTATATGTAATATATGCACGTGCAACATCTTTTCTTATATCCATTAATTGTTCTTCTACATTATCTTGGATTTGCTCTACTGTAAGATTTGCACCAATATCTGATATATTTTGAGAAATTGTTCCAGCTGCCATTAATGCAGATTCTGAGCAAACACCATCTACAGCATTAAATGCTTTTAACACCGCTGTAGATATTTT